>Ga0207753_1000050_pt1 | contig 46822 bp, 36 predicted proteins | sample PonA233FremontCA_2_FD_187273 | JGI IMG/M metagenome (GOLD analysis project Ga0207753, IMG submission 187273) | Salt pond sediment microbial community from Fremont, CA, USA - Pond A23 Sediment 3 (SPAdes) | ecosystem: Environmental > Aquatic > Non-marine Saline and Alkaline > Saline | place: USA... | reverse complement strand
CGGGGTCGCTCTCTGAGTTTGCCTCGACGACGTTCAGTTCGCGGCCGTCGAGCACGCCGCCGTCGGCGTTGATCTCCTGCACCGCGAACGCCAGCCCCGAGGCGTGGACCTGGCCCCATACCGCGAAGTTGCCCGAGAGCGGCTGGATCGATCCGATGGTGATCGCGTCCTCACCCTCTCCGCCGGCGGCAGTCCCGGTCGTGGTCCCGTCGGGGGCGTCGCCGGAACACCCCGCGACCGCACCGATCCCGACCGCGCTGCCGGCCGCCGTGAGAAACTGCCGTCTGTCGACGTGGTTGCGTGACACCGTGTATAATACGGATCACAGTAAATCTTTGAGTCTGACGATCCGGCGGCACCGGATCGACTGTTCCCGCTTCGCCCCGCTGCTCACCATCCCCCGTGGCCGCGGGCAGCGGGACACGACGAGACTAGCCCGTCTCAGAGCGTCGACGCCCCCTCCCCGCCGTCGATCGTGACTGCGGCGCCGGAGAGGTACGCCGACCGCGGCGACGAGAGAAAAGCCACCGTCCGCCCCAACTCCATCGGGTCGCCGAGCCGGCCGGCGGGGATCCCCTCGGCCCACGCCGCCATCCCCGCCTCGCGTGAGTCGTACTCGCCGCGCTCGACCTGCCCCTCGACGACCGACTCGATCCGCGGGGTCTCGTGTGCGCCCGGGAGCACCGCGTTCGCGCGGACCGCCGGCGCGAGTTCCGTCGAGAGCGACTTCTCCAGCCCGACCACGCCCGATCGGACCGAGTTCGAGAGCACGAGGTCCTCGACCGGCTCCTTGACCGTCCGCGACGCGATGGTGACGATCGTTCCGCCGCCGTCGGCCCGAAGGTGCGGTACCGCGGCCCGAACCGCCCGGACGACGCTCATCACGAGGAGGTCGAAGGCGTCGTACCACTCCTCGTCGGTGGTCTCGACGAACGGCTTCGCCGGCGGGCCGCCCGCCGAGGTCACGAGGTGATCCAGGCCGCCGAACTCGTCGACCGGCCGCGCGACGAGATCCGCGACCGCGTCGGGGTCGGTGACGTCCGCGGCGTGGCCGAGCACCGTCGCGCCGGGGTCGGCGTCGGCCCGGACGTCGTCGACCGCCGCCGCCAGCCGTTCCTCGGTCCGCCCGTTCATCACGACGTCCGCGCCCTCGGCCGCGAGCGCCCGTGCCGACGCCTTCCCGAGACCGCTGCTCGATGCCGTGACCAGCGCGGCGTCGCCCGCGAGTTTCAGATCCATACCCGCGGGTGTCGCGGCCGGGTGAAAAGAATTGGTTGCGGCCGTCGACCGTCGACCCTGGACCGGCTCCCGGGGCCCCCGCTACGCCTCGAACTCGACGCCGGCGAACTCGAACCGGGCGCCGCCGTCGGCGCTCTCGGTTGCGCGGACGCTCCAGCCGTGGGCGTCGGCGATCCGCTCCACGATCCGGAGCCCGAACCCGGTCCCGGACTCGGAGGTGGTGTATCCACCCTCGAAGACACGCTCGCGATCCGCCTCGGGGATGCCCGGGCCGTCGTCTGCGACGTAGAACCCCGTGCCGTCGTCGAGCTCTCCGATCGTGACCGTCACGCCGGAACCGCCGTGTTCGACGGCGTCATCGGGCTCTGCCCGATTGCCCGTGGAACCGTGTTCGACGGAGTTCCGGAGCAGGTTCTCCAGCAGCTGTCGGAGCCGGTCGCGGTCGGCGACCACCGTGCGGTCGATCCGCACCGAGAGCGTCGCCTCGGCGGTCGCGAGATCCCGCCGGCACGCCGCACCCAGCTCCGCCAGGTCGACCGGGTCGGTCTCGTCGATGCTCTCGCCTTCCCGCGCCAGCGTCAGCAGGTCCTCGATGAGCCGGCCCATCCGGTCGTGTGCGTCGGTAACGGTCTCCAGGTGCTCGTTTTCGGCCTCGCCGCGAGCGAGTTCGAGGTGCCCCTGCGCGACGTTGAGCGGGTTCCGGAGGTCGTGACTCACCACCGACGCGAACTCCTCCAGCCGGTCGTTCTTGCGTTCCAACTCCCGTTCGCGCGCGACGAGGGCGTCCGTGCGCTCTCTGAGTTGGTCGGTCCGGATCGCGGCCCGGACCTCCTGGATCCCGATCAACAGGCCGCCGATGGAGCCGAGAGTCAGCGCGATCGCCTGCGTCCCCGCCGACCACGTGACCGACACTCCCGGGTGGATGTCCCGAAGCAGGATGAAGCCGAACATCACGCCGACGCCGACGAGCATCCACGCGACGAGCCGGGGATACCGCTCGGCGCCGACGTCGGACCGGGGCATCCAGAACCCGGTGTACACGAGCGTGACGCCCGGCGCCGCGAAGAAGACGAAGTCCAGGGCGGCGACTGCGGCGGCCGCCCCGGCCTGTACCGTGCTGACGACGTGTACCGCCGCGACGAGGAGGAGGATCCCGCCGGTCGTGATGGTCGTGACCGGGATCAGATCGGGATAGCCCCCGGGAGACGTCGGGAAATACAGCTCGGAGGGCCGGTCCATACGGGTACGACTCTCGAACCGCCCCACCAAGATAAGCTTCCCCCCATCGAACCGCCGCCGCAGTGCCGAAGCGGGGGGTCTGGCGTCGGACGTGGCCGTGGGCATCAGCCTCCCGACTCGGAGCGCCGGAGTTGGTTTTTTGCTCTCGCGTCCGTACGTCCAACGGGGTGACACTATGACCCTGGTACCGCACTATCCGAGCGACGAACCTCGGCGTGACCGCCGCACCCCGGACATCGACGACATCGTCGACGACATCCTCGGGCGCGGTGACGGCGACCCCCGGCCGGTCGCCACGTGACCCCGGGGCCGGCGGTGCGGCACCCTTTTTTTGACCGCGAGCTCCACGGCTGCCCCGCATCCGATAGTATAACATTGATGAATCCCCTACTGAAACGAGAGGACAGTCACCGCGTCACCCCGGTTGTGCGTCGCGTTCGCGGCCCGCGAACGACCCGAGCGCACTCCCGACGGTCGGACGGGACACCGAACCCATGTCGATCACAGCCAAAGTCCACATCGAACACGAACACCTCTCGCTGGTCCCGACGCTGCGAGCGCTCGACGGCGTCGAGATCCGCGTGATCACCCAGGGCACGACCGACCCCGGTTCGACGTACTTTCCGTTCCTCATCAACTACGAGGACGGCGAGGCGCTCGAAGCCGCGCTCGACGCCGACGCCACCGTCGAGGCGTACGAGCTGATCGACCGCACCGACGACACCGCGATCTACTACATCGAGCACACCCCACAGACTCGCCTGATCAGCAGCATCGTGACCGAGGAAAACGGGTTCTTGGTCCACACCGAAACGGAGGACGGCGGGTGGTTGGTGCACCTGCTGCTCCCGGATCGGGCGGCGCTAAACACCATCTGGGAGTACGCCATCGCCAACGACATCGCCCTGGACATCATCGAGATTTACAGCAACGACGACGCCGGCGGGGAGTCGTCGTACGGCCTCACCGACGAACAGCGCGCGGCGCTGCAGCTCGCGTTCTCGGCGGGGTACTTCAGCGAACCGCGGGACATCTCGCTGGGCGAGGTCGCCGACCGGATGGGGCTGTCGTCGACGGCGATGAGCGGTCGGCTCCGGCGGGGGATGCGGAACCTCGTCGCCGCCACGATTGCCGAACGCGAGCACTCGGAGTGATGAGCGGTCGACTGGTTTTCCCGTGGCGTTCGTGGCCTTCCTTCGATCCAGCGACCCCGTCGCTCGGACGTGCGGTGGGGTGCGGACGATACGATGTCGGTCGAGCGGCGATGCCGACGTCGTAGAACGGCTGGTAACCGTACTACTCCCGCGTAGGCCGAGTATACCGTACTACTCCCGCGTAGGCCGTTCGATGTAAGCCACGATCGCGCGGATGGAGACCGCTGCGCGGCGATCGCACCGGATCTCGGTCGCGGGCCGGCCCTCGAACCCGGAGAATATGTTCCCTTTACATAAATATGTCGGTAATAACTAAGACGGTATACCGGTCATCCGGGCGATAGATGGCTCAATACCGACCCACCCGTCGTGGAGTTCTCACCGCCGCCGTCGCAGGGATCGCGGGGTGTGTGACGGGCGATGAGGCCGCCGTGGAGTCGACGACGGACAGGCTGATTATCACGCAAACGACGACCCACCGCGTCGGTTCGACGACGGACACGACGTTGACGCCGACGAGTACCGAGCGAAGCGACGGCGGTGACAGCGGCGGGGCCACCCCGACCACGGCCGCACCGTCGTCGACCGATGTGCCGACCACCGCTGCGACTGCGTCGCAGGAGACGATCGTCGTCGGGGGGACGGAGCGGGCGGGCGTCGGCAACGAGTCCTACCGGACGATCGTCTGGGAATCCGGCGGCGAGCTCGTGCTGGGGAACGGAGCTGAACTAACACTTCTCGATCGATCACAATGACCGACATCAACCTCGTGAACGAAGGCGGCGTCATCAAGCGTATCGACAGGGAGACCGGCGAAGAGGTCCCGGTCACGTTCGACGATCTGGCATCTAACTCGCAGCGCGCGGGCCGACAGTTCGGCGACACCCGGCACGCGACGCTGATCGCATACAAGGACGACGACGAGGTAGTCGTCATCAGCCGGACGGCGGAAGTCGCCAGGGACGCCGACGCCGGGGTCGCGCTCACGGACGCCGATGCGGCCATGTCCTCGGCGTATCATCTCCACATCACGACGGGCACCTACACGATGAGCGGCACGTACTCCGAGGGTGCTCTCTGGGCCATCAGGACGCCCGGCACGACCGTCACCGGCGAGGGCAAGGCCAGCGAAATCCGCTGGGATCCCAGCTCCCGGTCGGGAGACGATGGTGCGAGACTCGTCGAGATACGCGAGGGCGCGGACGGGGTCTCGTTCCGGAACCTGTTCATCAACGGTCGCGTCGACCAGATCCTCGACAACGGGGGAACCGTCGACAACCGGAACGACGGACACAACGTCGCCATCATCGGCTCCGACGACTTCTCGATGATCGGCTGTTACAGTTGGCTTTCCCCCGGTGACGGCGTCGAGCCCGGGCTGGGCGGCGGGGGAAACGGATGTGTCATCGCCGCAAACCACTTCTACCGTAACTGGGAACAGAACGTCCATCTGAACGGGTGTAACGACAACGCCGTCGTCGGCAACGTGATGGAACGCGAGGTGAACAACTCGCACATAAACACGTTCACTCCCTCCGGAACCACGACGCAACGAAACACGATCGTCGGGAATACGATCCGGGAATCGACCACGGAGGGCATCACGTTCTCCGGCACCGGAACGCACAAGGACCACGTCGTCTCCGGTAACGTGATTTATAACAACGGCGGACCCGGCATCTTCGGGGTGTGTGAGAACGCGACCATCAACAACAACGTGATCGCAAACAACGGCGGCCAAGGAGTGAGACTCACCGGTAGTGGCACGATCGCCGACAACGTCATTCGCGACAACGCCACCCAGGGAGTCCGTATTTACGGCAGCGTTACTGTCACGGGGAACCGGATTACGGGTAGTGGACGGGAGGGAGTACACGCGGCCGGACGACTGGAAAACACCACCATTGCAGATAATATCATCGCCAACAACGCGGCTCAGGGGATCAAGAACAAGTACGGCGGAAAGGGGGTGGCCATAACCGGTAATACCGTCCGTAACAACGGTGACGTCGGCGTCCTCGTGTCCTCGGAAAACGATGTCACCGACGGGCTACTCGTCTCGGGCAACGTTATGCAGGGCAACGCGACGGATGCGATCAGGCACGTCTCCGGACAACGCACGGGCGCGGACCATACGAACGTCCTGATCACCAACAACGCCGCTGCGGGGAACACGATCACTACCGCTCGGAAGAACGGCGGGGTGATGGACCGATCGCTCATCACCGGAAACCTGGGGAACGTGCGTGAGCCCGCGCGTCTCGCGGTTGTTTACGACAACTATCGGAACTACAACGTCTACTCGTCACCGCCGCCGTCCCCGATGCCCGGGGCGAAATATCTCGACGACGGCACCAACCGAGCAGACGGCAACGTCGGTCCACGCGTCTACGACGGAGCAGCGTGGGTCGACATCGCCGGCTGATGAGCCGATATCGATGGAACACTCGTGCTGTAGGACTTGACGGGGTTGTGAAGGGAGCCCCGTAGCGTCAGCGAGTCCCGCGGGCGACACAGTGCTTTCGGCGAGCGTTCCGCAACGGGTGAGCAGGGCGGGACCGGAGGCCCCGCCGGCAGCCGGGCGACGCCCGGCGACGAAGCGAACGGGCGCAGTAAACGGCCGGCGGACAGCCGTCCAGAGCGGACGTTTCGTATCGGTTACTCGAAACCGACACCGGATAAAGTACCGGCTACTGCCCTCCCGATCGGCGCGACGACGTCCGGATCCGGACGTCATCGCCGACCCGAAGCGTCGGGCGGTGCGACGCCTCCGGCACGCGCGTGAGGATCATCACCGAGTAGAGGTGGTCGAACGCGTCGGCGTCGGCGAACGCCGGGAACGTCTCCTCGCGTCTCTCCACGAATCGCTCCCGGAACCCCGCGAGCGCCTCGCCCGTGTCGGGGTCCCGCGACGGCACCACACACCGGCCACACGGGGTTACCCCCTCGAACCGGACGTTCCCGACCTCGAAGCCGGGGGCGTCGTCGCCGACGAACCGATCCTCCCAGAACGCGGGGACGCCGCTCACCTCGATGTTCGCCCGGAGGCGACGCCGAACGCCGTCGACGGTCAGCCCGTCGAACCACGACGCGACGGCCTCGAGCGTCGCGGTGCTGAGCACCGACGGCCCCATGTCGGGGCGGTCGACGAATCCCCGCTCGGCGTCCCGTTCGAGGGTGAGATCGCGCCCGAAGAAGTCGCCGAACCACGACGCCGCGCGGTCGCGCCCGCCGGGGAGCACGAACCTCGTGGTCTCGCCCGCTCGGGCCTCCACGGTCAGTTCCCCCGAGGTCGGGTCGAACCCCGTCCGGAGGTCGTGGACTGCCGCGGTGCGCTTGCCGTTGATCGGGTCGCCGTCGCCGTCCAGGAGCGCAAACTCGCGGTCTGCGTCGAGCGTCCCGCCCTCGCGTACGTCAACCGCGTCGACGTCGATCCCGTCGAGTCCCTTCACCGGGTAGATCCGGAGGCGTTCGAGCCGCGCCATACCGTCCCGTGTCGCGACGCCGGAATCACTGTTTCGTTCTGTACACCCGGCGGAGGGACGTGGCGTCCTTGTCGTACCCGAGCCACCGGCTGAGGAGGACCGCGACGCAGATCAGATACACGGGGTACAGCGCGACCACGGCGTACCCGAGCGCCAGGAGCGTCAGCGACCCGACCCAGTACAGCACGCCGAGACAGGCCAACCCCACAGCTCCGCCTGCGATCATCCCTGAGCGGAACGCTCGGGCGGCGTTCGGGCCGGGCGGAAGTCGCTCGTCGTTCACGCTTTTCCTACGGCCGCAATCGACATAAGCTACGCGTCGGGCGCCACGCGACTCCCGCACCCGTATAAAAGCACGGCACTATCAGGGGTGCGTTTTATTTGGATTTGTCTGCATTGGTTAAGGGATGTCAGGCAACGCCGACAATCCGAACTTCCCGAGCGTCGACCAGTCCGATCGTTCCGTCCCACGCAACCTCCGCCAGACGGGCGACCCGGGCATCGAAATGCTCGTCTCGACCCGCGTCCGCAAGTCACCGTTCTTCCACAAGTCGTTCAACGAGAACGGCGCGTGGCGGGCCACCGTCTACAACCGTCTCTATCACCCGCGCGGCCTCATCGAGCCCGAGGACGGCGGCGTGATGAAGGAGTACGACGCGCTCACCAACCACGTCACGCTGTGGGACGTCGCGGTCGAGCGCCAGATCCGCGTGAAGGGCCCCGACGCCGAGGCGCTGACGAACTACGTGGTCACCCGCGACGTGACCGGTATGGACGCCATGGACGGGAAGTACGTCATCCTCTGTAACGAGGACGGCGGCGTACTCAACGACCCGATCCTGCTGCGCCCCGAAGAGGACGAGTTCTGGTTCTCCATCTCCGACTCGACCCTGATGCAGTGGCTTCAGGGCGTCAACGTCGACAACGAGTTCGACGTCGAGATCGACGAGATCGACGTCGCTCCGATGCAGATCCAGGGCCCGAAGGCGCTCGACACGATGGTCGACGTCGTCGGCGAGAAGGTCGAGGAGGTCCCGTACTACGGCCTCATGGAGGCCGAGATCGCCGGCGCCGACGTGCTCATCAGTCAGACCGGCTTCTCCGGCGAGGAGGGCTTCGAGGTCTACGTCAAGGACGCCCACGAGAACGGCGGAAAGGTGTGGGACGAGGTTCACGACAGCGTCGTCGACCACGGCGGTCGCCAGATCGCGCCGGGTCACCACCGCCGTATCGCGGCCGGAATCATGTCCTGGGGCCAGGATCTCGACCACGAGACCTCGCCGTTCCAGGTCAACCTCGGCTACCACGTCCCCGACGACAAGGAGGCGGACTACATCGGCAAGGAGGTCCTCGAGGAGCAGAAGGAGCAGATCGAGAACGGTAACTACCCGTTCACGCACAAGCTGGTCGGTCTCAAGCTGGCCGGCGAGCCGATCCGCGACTACGCGCCGGACTTCTGGCTCATCTCCGACCCCGAGACGGGTGAGGAGTGTGGCTACATCACGTCGCCGTGGTGGAACCCGGACCTCGAGACCAACATCGCGATGGGACACGTGCCCGCCGAGAAGATCGAGGAAGTGACCGACACGCCGCTCAACGACGAGATCTACGACGAGGAACTCGACCTGGAGTTCCAGGTCCACCTCCCCGACGAGTACTCCGAGGAGCCCGGCGAGTCGACCTACGCCACCGTCGCGAAGGTCCCGTTCAAGGAGTCCGCCAACCCGAGCGCCCGCGAACAGGCCAAGCTCAACGCCCGCAAGGAAGCCGAAAGCGACGACTGATCGGGTAGCTTCGGTTCTGCGGTTCAGTTTTTTCAGCGCCGACCGCGGCCCCCAGCACCGGCTGGACTCACACGTCCAGGTGTGACGTATCGCCGGTGTAGTCGACCCGCCACGATCCGCCGACGCGCTCCAGCCGCGTCACCCCACACAGCGGCGCCGCCACGTCGGCGTCCGGTCCCGCGAGTCCCGCGACCACGCCGGCGATGGTGATCCCGTGGCCCACCAGGAGCAGGCTGTCGACGCCCGCGGCGAGTAGCCGGGCGGCCTCAGCGATCCGGGCGGTCGCCGCGTCGTGGGTCTCCGGGAACGCCGGGACGATGTGTGAGTCGTGGCCGGGCCGAAGCGACGCGAACCGGTCGCAGAGCGCATCGCGCGGAAGCGTCTCCGGCTCGTCGTCGAACCACTCGGGATTTCTGTACTCGCCGAGCCCCCGTTCCAGCCCGAACACCGTCTCCAGTTCCCGGCAGATCTCGTCGGCGGTCTCGACCGCGCGGAGGAACGGCGAGGCGTAGACGGCGTCGAACTCCATGTCCCTGCCGGCGAACCGCCGCCCCACCCGCCACGCCGCCCACCGGCCGAGCTCGGTGAGGGGCGGGTCGTGGACGCGGTCGGCGACCGCGTCCCAGTCGGGATCGACGGTGTCGCGGCGCTGTCCGTGTCTGACGGCGTAGAGCTCCTCTGCCATCGTATCGCACGCAAGGTGCCGACGGGGCTTGTCGCTTTGCAACGGGATCACCTCGGCGGACGGGAACCGAGTTCACACCTGCACCGTCTCCGCTCGTTCCCGGGACATCGAGGTGTATATACCCGTGCGGGGTCTTCCTTCACCCGTTCAGCCGTACTCAGGTATGCAACTCGCCGCGTTCACACACGGGTTCGTTCTCGCGCTCGGTCTCATCGTCGCACTCGGACCCCAGAACGTGTTTATTTTCCAACAGGGCGTCGCCCAGCCCCGCCTCATCCGGGCGCTCCCGACCGTCCTCACCGCGAGCGTTGCCGACACGTTCCTCGTCCTGGCGGCGGTTCTCGGCGTTTCGGTCGTGGTCCTTCGGGTTCCGTGGCTGCAGACCGTGCTGTTCGGGGCCGGGTTCCTATTCCTGCTCTACGTCGGCTGGGCGCTGTACTCCGCACCCGCACTCGACGCGGACCCGGAGGTAGCGGAGTTTCTCGGCGCGCGCGAGCAGATCGGGTTCACCGCGTCCGTCTCGGTGCTGAACCCGCACGCGATCCTGGACACGATCGGCGTGATCGGGACGAACGCGTTGGCCTACAACGGCCCGAGCCGCTGGGTGTTCACCGCGGGGTGTCTGCTGGTGTCGTGGGGGTGGTTCGGCGGGCTGGCCGCCGCGGGGTGGGCGCTCGCGGAGTCCGCGAACGCCGACCGGTGGCTGCGGTATCTCAATCCGGTCTCGGCGGTCGTCGTCTGGGCCGTCGCGTGCTATATGGGCTGGCGCCTGCTCCGCACCGTCGCGATCGTGTAGCGACGCCGTCCTCGCCTCGGCCCCGCCGACCCGCCTACTCGTACAGCGGGTACTCGTCGGTGAGCTCCTCGACCCGCGCGGCGACGTCGGCGACGACGCTCTCGTCGTGAGGATCGTCGACGACGCCCATGATCAGGTCCGCGACCTCCCGACACGCCGACTCGGTGAACCCGCGGGTGGTCAAGGCGGGCGTCCCGAGCCGGATCCCGCTGGGGTTGAACGCCGACCGGGTCTCGCCCGGGACGGTGTTCGCGTTCATGATGACCCCCGCCGACGCCAGCGCCTCCTCGACCTCCTTGCCCGTGGTGTCGGGGTGGGACGGCCGGAGATCCGCCAAGACGAGGTGGTTGTCGGTGCCGCCCGACACCAGGCTGAGTCCGTGTTCCTGCAGCCGTTCGGCGAGTGCGGTGGCGTTATCGATGGTCTGCTGGGCGTAGGCCTCGAACTCCGGGGAGAGCGCCTCCTCGAACCCCACCGCCTTGCCGGCGATGCAGTGCATCGCGGGGCCGCCCTGGGCACCCGGGAAGATCGCGCTGTCGATGTCGTCGGCGTACTCCTCGTCGCACATGATCATGCCGCCCCGACCCGCGCGGATGGTCTTGTGGGTCGATCCGGTCACGAAGTCCGCGACGCCGACCGGCGACTCGTGGACGCCGGCCGCGACGAGCCCCGTGATGTGGGCGATGTCCGCGAGGTGGTAGGCGTCGACCGCGTCGGCGACCTCCTGGATCTCCTCGAAGGGAACTTCGCGGGGGTACGCGGAGTACCCCGACACGATGATGTCGGGGTCGAACGACTCCGCGGTCTCGGCGAGCCCGTCGAGGTCGATGTAGCCGGTGTCGGGGTCGACCTCGTACTGTTCGACGGTGTACGTCTGGCCAGTGAAGTTCGCGGGGTGGCCGTGCGAGAGGTGGCCGCCGTGGGTGAGATCGAGCGAGAGGATCTTGTCGCCCGGCTCCAGCATGGCGAGGTAGACGCCCATGTTCGCCTGCGTACCGGCGTGCGGCTGCACGTTGACGTGGTCCGCACCCCACAGCTCCTTCGCGCGCTCGATCGCGAGTTCCTCAACCTCGTCGGCGTGTTCACACCCCGCGTAGTACCGCTCGCCGGGGTAGCCCTCGGCGTACTTGTTGGTGAGGGTGCTCCCCTGTGCTTCCATCACGGCTTCGGAGGCGTGGTTCTCGCTCGCGATCATCGCGAGCGTCTCGTTCTGCCGCCTGCGTTCGGCGTCCAAGGCGTCGGCGACGGCCGGGTCGGCGTCGCGAACGGTTTCGTTCGGCATACAGTTTCCCTGTGGGTCCGACGCGGATAATTCTGCCTCTCGGCACAGCGTGCCAGCCGAGTGATCGATCGAAGTTCGGGGAGAATACGGTCGCGGCCCCCGGCGGCCGACGCGGTTACTCCTCGAGCCGACCCCGGCGCCACCCCTCGAGGTCGGGCGTCTGGTTGAACGTGTAGATGTGGACGCCACGAATGTTGTACGCCTCGTCGCCGACGTACGGTCCCAGCCCATCCATCAGCGTGTCGGGTTTATACGTGCCGTGTGCCCCGATCATCTGCTTCACGAAGTCGACGATCCCCATCGTCTTCCGCATGAACTTGATCGAGTCGCCGACGCCGACCTTCCGGGAGATCTTCAGCAGCTTCTGGTAGTTCATGACGCCGGGGATCCCCGCCTCGATCGGGAGATCGACGCCCTGCGCGCGGATGTCCTCGATCCACTCGAGGATGGTATCGGGGTTGTAACACAGCTGTGTCACGATGTACGTCGCGTACGGCGCCTTCTTCTCCATCTCCTCGGCCAGCGTCTCCTCGGAGATGAAGTCGTGGCCCTCCGGGTAGCCCGTGATCCCGACCTCGTCGAACTCGTAGTCGAGGTCGTCTAAGGCGACGAGCAGGTCGTAGGCGGACTCGAACTCCCCGGCCGGATCCTCCTTGTCCCCGCCCGGCACGAAGATGTCGGTGATCCCCGCCTCGGTCAGCCGACGGGCGATCTCCTCGAGTTGCTCCGGCCCCTCGACGTACCGGGCGGCGACGTGGGGAACGACCTCGTACCCCATCGCGGCGGCATCCTCGGACCGCTCCACGGTGCGTTCGATCCCCAGCTTCGGCGAGGTGGTGATCGCGATCTGTGCGCCCTCGGGCAGGTGCTGGAGTTCGTCCTCGAAGCTGTCGAACGGCATCAGCTCGAACCGCGCGTTTCTCAACAGGTACTCGACGCCGTTCGTGGTATCCGTCTCAGCTCCGCGTTGCGCACCAAGTGACATTACTTGCTAGTAGAACGGGATGCACTTTTGTCTATGGGTATCAGTCACGCTCCCCCGCCGATATATGTCGTATAAAAGACACTATGTGCCCCACGGCGGCGTCGGTCAGGCCGAATCGGACGTACACTGCCGGATCCGATCGGCGACGATCTCGACGGTGCCCTCGCGATCGGGCTCTGCGCCGACCCGGCCCACCACCAGATCCAACACGTTAAGCTGCGTCAACAGCTGTCGCGTCCGGTCGTAGCCCAGCCCGACGTCGCGCTGGACCTCGTGGACCGTCCGGGCGTCCACCACGGCGTCGACCACCTCGTGGAGGGTCAACTCCTCGGGCAGGCCGATCCCGTCGGCGACCAGCTGCTCGTCCGGGAGCGGCCCCCCGCGCCGGGCGTCGTCGCCGGAGGACGGCTCCACACCACCGCCAGCACCGGTTGTGGCTCCGCCCCGGGAGTCGGTCGCCGTCCCGGCCGGATCGTCGTCGCTCGCCCCCGATTCCGGGGCTCCGGCGGCGTCGCCGTCGGATTCCTCCCGACTCTCGCCGGCCGTCTCGTAGGAAGTCGGCGAGTGAACGCCGGCTTCGATCGTGTACCGGCGTACCGTCTCCGCGGAGACGTCCATCTCGATCCGACGGCTCATCTCGTCGAACGTCTCACACGTCTCGTAGAGCCGCCGAAGGTAGGGCGTGTCGTCGTACGGGGGGACCGACTCGTCGCGCACGCTCGCGAGAGACGTCTCCGCGTCCCCGGCGTCCTCGCCCGACGGCCCGTCGTCGGCTGCGGCGGACGTTTCCGGCTCCTCAGTGTGTGTCGCCTCCCCGTCGGCGGTCGCGTCGTCGTGCGCGGCGTCGGTCCCACCCGTCCCGAACGTCGCCGCCTCCCGACCCGTCGCGGCCGCCGACCCACCGGCGCGGGCATCGGCCGCAGCAGCCCGATCCGCGTCGATCGTCACCCCGACGGTCACCACCACGTCCTCCCCGTCAGTCCCGATCCCGGTCGCGGCGACGGACACGCCCGGGTGTTCGGGCGGCAGCGACTCCGAGGGGTCCGGGAACGACGGCACCCGGTACGTGACCGAGAGCCCGTCGTCGATCGACGCGTCCACGGCTTCAAACCCGGCGGGGTCGTCGGGGCCTCCCCCCGGAATCGACACTTCGAGCGTGGCGCGCAGCGGCTCCCCGTCGCCGCGTTCCGCCGCCTCGGTCCGACGGACGGAGCGGCCGTCGGCGTCGAAATGTTCGATCACGCGCGCGAGTGTCTCGAACGGGGAGCGTGTCTGCGCCACCATATCACTGTGAGAAAGTAACATATTGTGGTTGGTTAACCATACGTGTGGAATGATGAGGGTCTTCAAGTGCCACCGGGTCACGCGGAGAGCCGGAAGTGACCGCTCTCAGGGCCGCGTCGCGATGCTCGCGATCCGCTCGCCGGTCACGACGACGCCGCCGCGCGCGACCGAGTAGATCACCCCGTCGGCGCTCGCCACCACGGTTTCGAGCCGCTCGAACGACGCCGGATCGAACACGCCGCCCAGCGTCTCCCCCTCGGTGACCTCCTTGCCCACGGCGAGGTCCGACCGGAGCTCGAACAGCCCCGACGCCTGAGCGATGGTCCGCGGGGCGTCGTCCCGGAGGAGCCGCTGTTCGGCCGTCGGCTCCGGTGGCTCCGCGACGACCCCCCGCTCCCGGAGGACGTTCCAGACCCCCTCGACCCCGGCCCCGACCGCGGGCCGCTGGACCGTCCGGCTGTTCGAGAGCTCCGCCGTGATCGTCGGGACTCCCGCACCCGCCGCCGCCAACCGGAACTTCCCCGCGAAGTCGTCGCCGCCGACCGGGTCGGCGTCCGCGAGCAGGACCTCGGTGCCGAACGCCTCCGCGACCGAGCGGGCGTCGGCGTCGCCCGCCTGAAACCGGACGTGTTCGAGCATCTCCGGCATTCCGGTGTGGAGGTCGATCGCGGCGTCGGCGGCCTCGACCAGCGGCCAGACGTTCGCCGCCAGCCGCTCCTGGAGGCTCCCGTCGGCGTCGCCGGGCCAGATCCGGTTGAAGTTGGGGTTCAACGCGTCGTACGCCTCCGGCGTCAGGTACGACCGGTGGTCGAACGCGATCGGGTTCACCACCGGAATCGCGACGACGGTCCCGGCGATCTCGGCGTCGACGAGCCTGTGGTGAAGCCGGCGGAGCGCGGCGGGGCCGTTGAGTTCGATCCCGTGTTGTGCTGCCTGAACGAACACCGTGGGCCCGTCGCCGCCGTCGTAGCGGTGGACTGTCACGGAGATGTCGCGCCCGGACGGAAAGTGTCCGAGCCGTCGGTCGGTCGTGGTGTGGGTTACGGGCTGGTGGTCCATACTCCGTGGGAGGATCCACGCGGCAAAAACCGTGGGGACGCGTGCGGCGACCGCGCGCCGGAGTGATCGGAAGACTCCGCCGATGCTACGGCTGTCGGCACATCCAAGGGGAGTCCCGCGAGCGCACCAGGCGGCCGCCAACGGCGGTGGTCTATTTGTCACGCCGGCGCGTGTCGGCCACACGTGGCGATCGATATCGACATTTCGAGCGTGACGGAGCCGTCGATGGTCGCGATGCAGTGGCTCGTGCTCGTGGTCGCGTACTTCAGCCTCGTCCTGTTTCTCATCGGGGTGTTCGACCTGCTCCTCAGCCTGTGGGACCTGGTCACGAGCGGCGAGTTCACGGACCCGCTTGCGGTTGTCAGCCTCCTGGACACCGTCCTCTTGTTGTTGATCATCGTCGAGGTTCACCGGACGTTGATCGCGTACGCCCGGAACGAACCGGTCGTACAGACCGTCGTCGGCGCCGCGATCATCGCGATCGCCCGCGAAATCATCAGCTTTCGGGTCGACGAGTTCGCCACGGTCGACGACGCGCTGACCGCCGCCGGGGGGTTCGGCATCCTCCTCATCGGCCTCGTCATCGCGTACTTCGTGATCCGCTATACCGAAGCCAGTCACGCCGGGGACGAGCGGCCGTGACCCTCGGCCGTTCCGGCTCCATCGGCGTTCGCACCGATCCCGACGCGCCGGGTTTTATTCGGCCGCTCGGCCACGTTCGGGCATGCACCTGACGGACGAATCCTGGACCGACGCCGCCGACGCCGACACCACCCTGGCGCTCCTGCCGGTCGGGAGCACCGAACAGCACGGCCCCCACGCACCCCTGGGAACCGACGTGCGTACCGCGGAAGCGGTTGCGGAGGCCGGCGCGGAGCGCTACCCCGACCCGGTGGTCGTCGCGCCCGCAGTCCCGGTGGGGATCGCCGAGGAGCACCGCCGGTTCTCGGGCACGCTGTGGGCGTCGGAGTCGACGTTCCGCGCCTACGTCCGCGACATCGTCACCAGCCTCGCCGCCCACGGCTGGAACCGGGTCGTCGTGGTCAACGGCCACGGCGGCAACGTCGCCGCGCTGAAGGAGGTCACGGCGCGGATCGTCCGCCACGACGACGCCTACGCCGTCGCCTTCACATGGTTCGACGAGGTGGGCGAGCACACCGCCGACATGGGCCACGCCGGCCCGCTGGAGACCTCGATGCTCCGGGACACCGACCCCGAGACGGTCCACGAGGACCGCCTCGACGCGGCCGCGAGCGGGGGCGCCGACGGGTGGGGCGAGTGGCAGGGCCGGGTGAACCTCGCGGTCGACTCCGACGAGTTCACCGACAACGGCGTCGTCGGCGACCCCCGCGAGTCGAGCGGGGAACGCGGCGCGGAGCTCCTGGATCGGTCGGCCGAGGCGCTGTGTGACCTCCTCGACGCCGTTCGCGACCGGGACCCGGCGCCGCGGGTCGAGGGGTGAAACACAACACACCAGATATCGTATATTTTTTGGGGGAGCGGCGAGCTTCGGCCGGCCCGCTCGCCGGCGTCCGATCCCGCAGTCTCCCCCCGGCTCCCGGGGAGATCATATATAAATACCCGTACTGCTACACACGATCGCCGACCGGCGGCCTCACGCCGGCACGGGGCGGTCTCCGGGGGGTTCCGGTCGGGTCGGACGGCACCTATTTGTGCACGCCCCCAATATATGCGGGCATACTATGCAGACCACAGACACCGTGCCGGAGCAGGCGGGAACCGTGATCGTCGGTGCCGGGATCGTGGGGTGTAACGTCGCGTACCAGCTGACGCAGCTCGGCCGCGACGACGTCGTCGTGGTGGACCAGGGACCGATGCCCACGACCGGCGGCTCCTCAACGCACGCGCCGGGGATTATGTTCCAGACGGCCGAGCCCAAGGAGCTGTCGCAGTTCGCCGACTACAGCCGCCGGGTCTACTCCGACCTGGAGGGCGCCGACGGCCAGCAGGCGTACCAGGAGACCGGCGGCATCGAGGTCGCCCGCACCGAGGAGCGTATGGACTTCCTCCAGCGCCGCGTCGAACACGCGACGGCGTGGGGGATCGAGGATCCACAGATCCTCTCGCCCGAGGAGGTCACCGAGCACCTTCCCCTGGTCGACGAAGACGAGATCCTGGGCGGCTACTACTCCCCCACCGACGGGCAGGTGTCGGGCGTCGTCGCGTGTGACGCACTCGCCCGCGAGGCTATGGAGCGGGGCGCGGAGTTCGTTCCCCACACCCGAACCGAGGACGTCGAGATGGAGAACGGCGAGGTCGCCGCGGTCGTGACCGAGAACGGCACGATCGAGGCGGACGAGGTCGTCCTCGCCACGAACATCTGGGCCCGACAGCTCGGCGAGAAGCTGGGCGTCCACCTCCCGGTGACGCCGGTCGAGCACCAGTACACGATGACGGAGTCGCTCGACGAACTCGCCGACGCCGCGGTCGACATCACCGACCACCCGCTGTTCGAGAACTACGAGAACGTCTCGGGCGAGAAGGCCAAACGCCTCCTCGTCGGCCCCGATCGCCCGATCCTCCGGGACCAGGACAACGCGATGTACTTCCGGACCCACGGCGACGCCTACGGCATCGGGTCGTACAACCACGACCCGATCGTGCCCGACCCCCAGGAGCTGGGCGGCAACGACCCCGACGGCGAGCAGGGGTCGGTCCACGAGTTCACCGACTACCACATGGACAACGCCACCCACCCCGACCGCCCGGACAAGGCGCCGCGGCAGGCCAGCAACGAGCTCCTGCCCGCCACGGAGGGGAAGGACCTCGAGTTCAAATACAACGGGATGTTCGCGGAGTCGCCCAACGGCCTCCCGGTCCTCGGCCCCGTCCAGGAGTACGACGGGCTGTGGACCGCGCTCGCGACCTGGGTCACCCACGCCGGCGGCGCGAGCCGCGCGCTCGCGCAGTGGATGGAGAACGGCGTCCCGATGCTCGACGGCGAGCCGATGGACGTGGCCCACTGCGACGTCAACCGCTTCGACGAGCACGAGGGCAGCTGGGACTTCGCCCGCGACATCGGCGCCGAGGAGTACCGGATCGTCTACAACATCATGCACCCCAAGTGGGTGTGGACGGAGAAGCAGCGGGACGTCCGGCGGACGCCGATGTACCACTCCCACAAGGAGCGCGACGCGGAGCTGTGGGCGGAAGCCGGGTGGGAGGAACCCCAGTGGTTCGAGTCGAACGCCGACCTCCTCGCCGAATACGGCGACCGGATCCCCGACCGCGACGAGTGGACCGGGACGTACTGGTCCCCCATCGAGGGCGCGGAGGCGTTGAACGTGCGTGAGAACGCCGGCCTCCACGACATGACCTCGTTCAACAAGATGGAGATCGTCGGCGCCGACGCCGGGGAGTTCCTCCAGTACCTCTGCACGAACGACATGGACCTGGACGTTGGCGACGTGAAGTACACGCTGATGTGCAACGAGGCCGGCGGCGTCCGCGCGGACATCACCGTCACCCGGACCGACGAGGATCGGTATCTCGTCTTGACCACGGGGCGGGAAGTCGGCAACAACCACGTCGCGTGGGTCCGCGAACACGCCCCCGACGGCGTCGTGGTCAACGACGTGACGTCGAGTTACGCGGCAATGGTCTGTACCGGCCCCAACGCCCGGAAGATCCTCTCGGAAGTCACCGACGTCGACCTCTCGGACGACGCGTTCCCGTTCTTCACCAGCCAGGAGTTCTTCGTGAAGAACGTGCCGGTCACGGCGCTGCGGGTGTCGTACGCCGGCGAACTCGGATGGGAACTGTACACGCCCTCCGAGTACGGCGAGCGGCTCTGGGAGCTCCTGCTCGACGCGGGCGAGGAGTACGGCCTCCGGCCGTACGGCAACGGCGCGCTGAACGCGCTCCGCATCGAGAAGGGGTTCCGGCTGTGGGGTGAGGACCTCCACACCGAGCACACGCCCGCCGAGGCCGGCCTCGGGTGGGCGGTCGACTTCGATACCGACTTCATCGGGAAGGATGCGCTCGCGCAGGCGCCCGCCGCGGCGGCTGACGGCGGCGAGCCCCGCCACGAGGTGGCGTGTCTGACCCTCGACGACGAGGCGGAGACCATCCTCCCGCATCGACCGGTGTTCGCGCCGGGCGAAGACGACTCTCTCGGCTACGTCCTCAGCGCGGAGTACGGCTACTCCGTCGGCGCGTGCGTGGCGTACACCTACCTGCCGCCGGAGTTCGCCCAGCCCGGCACCGACGTGGAGATCCTCTACGAGGGCGATCGGTACGACGCGACGGTGCGTGAAGAACCGCTGACGTAAGGCGCGACTACACGGGCTGCGCACGGGGTTCCCGAACGGACTCCGAAACCCTCCTCGCGACCGCGCGCCCTTCCAGTCCGTCCGGATAGCGGTTCTCCCGCCGGCACTCGTGCGACTGTGCCGGGCGACCGTGGCTCGAAACGCCGGGTTCTCCCGATCCTCTCGCCGGTCTGTCAGGCTGTGGTTCGTGCGCCCGCAACCACGTGCGCGACGGGCGACGCGTGACGCGATACCCCCCGATTTCCGCCCGAAACACGGGGCTACCGTTGTCTTTATGCCCGTGACGGGGTCACCGACGCACGAGACAGATGAGCACATCCGAACTTCCATCGCAGGCCGAAACCGTCGTCATCGGCGCGGGTGCCGTGGGCTGCAGCGTGGCCTACCACCTCACCGAGTTGGGCGCGGAGAACGTCGTCGTGATCGACCAGGGGCCGCTGCCGGTCACCGGCGGCTCCTCGGTTCACGCGCCGGGGATCATGTTCCAGACCTCGCCGTCGAAGATCCAGACCAAGACCGCCTACTACACCAGCCGGCTTCTCTCCGACGCCGGCGTCTACGACGAGGTCGGCGGGATCGAACTCGCCCGGAGCGAAGAGCGGATGGACTTCCTCCGCCGCCGCGTCGAGTGGGCCGAGTCCTACGGGCTGCCGGAGCCCCAGCTCCTCTCGCCCGAGGAGGTCACCGAGCACCTCCCCATCGTGAACGAAGACGAGATCCTCGGCGGGTACTACTCCCCGACCGACGGCCGGGTCAACGGGATCGCCGCGCTCCAGTGGTACGTCGCCAACTCGGAGGCGGACTTCTACGGCAACACCGAGGTGACCGACCTCGACGTCGCGGGCGGCCAAGTCAACGCGATCGAGACCGACCGCGGCCGGATCGAGTGCGACCGGGCCGTGATGGCGACCAACAACTGGGGCTACCAGACCGCGCAGATGGCGGGGCTCGACATCCCGATCGCGCCGGTCGAGCACCAGTACGTCGTGACCGAGCCGATGGAGGAGTACGCGGAGGTCGACTCGTCGATCGGCGACAACACGACCGGGCTGGACGTGCCCGGGAAGCGCGAGATCGCCGAGGCGATGAGCCAGGGGCCGACCCAGCCGGTGGGCCGCGATCAGGACAACTCGCTGTACTTCCGGAACCACGGCGACTCCCTCGGCATGGGGTCGTACAACCACGAGACGCTCTCGGTCGACCCCGACGACATGGGCAAAAACACCGAGGAGCACCAGGCGTCCGTGCGGGGCTTCACGAAGAAACACTGGGAGCAGCCCACTCACGCCGACCGCGAGAAGTCGCCGAAGCAGGCGTTCGACGAGCTCCTGCCGGCGACTCAGGACGCGGACTACCTGGCGACCGAGAACGGCATCTTCGTGTTCACGCCCGACGGGATGCCCGCGATCGGCCCGACCGCGGCGGTCGACGGCCTCTGGTCGGCGCTCGCGATCTGGTGGACCCACTCCGGCGGCTACGGCCGGATCGTGGCCGAGTGGATGGAGAACGGCGTGCCCCGGCTGCCCTCCGGCCCGGTCGACACCGGCGGGATCCACGTCCGGCGGTTCGAGCCCCACGCCGGCGAGAAGGACTACTTCGTCGACAAGGGCGCGAAACGCTACCAGCAGGTCTACAGCATCGTCGAGCCGCGGTGGCAGCCCGACGAGCACCGCGGGCTCCGAACCAGCCCGTTCTACGACCGCCAGGAGGAACTGGGCGCGGAGTTCTACGCGTCGGGCGGGTGGGAGTCCGCCCAGTGGTACGACTCGAACGCCGACCTCGTCGACGACTACGCCGAGCAGATCCCCGACCAGGACGGCTGGCAGGGCATCAATCGCTCGGCGATCGAGGGTGCCGAACACCTCCACACCCGCGACGCGGTGTCGATGTTCGACATGACCTCGTTCAGCAGCATCATGGTGGAGGGCCCCGACGCGGGCGCGTTCCTCCAGCGGATGTGTAGCAACGACGTCGACACCGAGATCGGCAAGGTCCGCTACTCCCTCCTCCTGAACGAGGGCGGCGGCATCCTCGGCGACGTCACCGTGATCCGCCTCGACGACGACCGGTACATGGTCACCACCGGCGGCGGCAACTCGCCGGCGATCCACGGCGGGTGGCTGGAGGAGCACGCCCCCGACACCGTGTCGGTCCAGGTCCAGGAGGGCGCCAAATCGACCATCGGGCTGTGGGGGCCGAACTCCCGGCTCCTGCTCCAGCGATGTACCGACGCCGACGTCTCCAACGGCGGGTTCCCGTATTTCACCGCGAAGCAGATCTACGTGGGGGAGGTGCCCGTGATCGCGCTGCGGGTGTCGTACGTCGGCGAGCTCGGGTGGGAGCTGTGGGCGCCCGTCGAGTACGGCCGGCGGCTGTGGGACACGCTCTACGAGGCGGGCGAGGACCTCGACGTGCGGCCGATGGGCGGCGGCGCCCTCTCGTCCATGCGGCTGGAGAAGGGCTACCGACTGTGGGGGAACGACATCGACACCGACTCGAACCCCTACGAGGCGGGGCTCCCCTTCGCGGTCGACCTCGACACCGACTTCGTCGGGAAGGAGGCGCTCGAAGCCGCGAAAGCCGAGGGGATCGACAACGAGATCACCCCGATCACGCTGGACGACTCCACCGACATCCTCGGGACCGGACGCCCGGTCATGGTCGACGGCGAGGCCCAGGGATACGTCCAAGCCGCGGACTTCGGCTACTCCATCGGCGAGTCGATCGCGTACACCTACCTCCCCACGGAGTACACCGACGCCGGGACCGACGTTCAGGTGCGGTGTGAGGGCGAGGTGTACGACGCGACCGTCCGGGACGAACCCCTGTTCGATCCCGGTCGCGACAGGATCATCCGATGACGCGAGGGACGCGATGACGGACCGCGACGGCGCCGAGGCCGGCTCGGAGCCCGGCGCCGACGACCTCCCCGTCAGCTACGTCGACATCGAGCGGGCGCGCGAGCGGCTCGACGACGACACCGTGGTCAAGCAGACCCCCGTCGAGCGGAGCACGTCGCTCGGCGAGTTCGTCGACGCCGAGGTCCACCTGAAGATGGAGCACCTCCAGTGGACGGGGTCGTTCAAGACCCGCGGGGCGTACAACAAGATCAGCCAGGACGTCGCCGACGGCGTCGACGAGTTCGTCGCCGCGAGCGCGGGCAACCACGCCCAGGGGGTCGCGTTGGCGGCCACGAAGTGCGGCGCCGACGCCACCATCTACATGCCCGAGGACGCCCCCCAGACAAAGGTCGACGCCACCCGCGGTTACGGCGCGACGGTCGAACTCGTCGGGAAGGACTTCCAGGAGACGATGGCCCACGCCCAGTCGGCGGTCGAGGACACCGACGCCGCGTTCGTCCACGCCTACGACGACGTCGACATCATCGCGGGCCAAGGGACCCTCGGCGCGGAGATGTACCACGACTGCCCCGACGTCGACACGGTGATCGTGCCGATCGGCGGCGGCGGACTCATCAGCGGCGTCTCCACCGCGATCAAACACCTCTCGCCGGACACCCGCGTGGTGGGCGTCCAGGCGACCGGCGCGGAGACGGTCCACGAGAGCCTCGACAAGGGGATCCCCGTCACACTCGATTCGGTGGACACCATCGCCGACGGGATCGCCACCGGCGGGATCTCCGAGGCGACCCTCCGTATGATCCAAGCCAACGTCGACGAGGTGGTCACGGTGTCGGACACCGAGATCGCCCGCGCGATCCTGCTGGTGATGGAGCGCGCAAAGCAGGTCGTCGAGGGCGCGGGCGCGGCGTCGGTCGCGGCGCTGCTCAGCGACGACCTCGACGTGGCGGGCGAGCGCGTGATGCCGCTTTTGTGCGGCGGCAACCTGGACATGACCCAGCTCCAGACGGTCCTGGTCCACGCGCTGACACAGCGGAAACAGCGGATCCAACTCCGCGTCCGGATCGACGACCGGCCCGGAAAGATGTCCGACATCTCGGGCATCATCGCCGATCGGGGCGCGAACATCTTCGACGTCAGACACGATCGCGCGGTCGAGGGGCTGGAGGTCGGCGACGCCTACCTCGTGTTCACCGTCGAGACAAGCGGCGCCGAACACGCCGCCTCGATCGTCGACGCCATCGAGGCCGACGGCTACAGCGTCGAGGACGTGACGCGGGCGCGGCAGTAGCCCGACCGACGGCCGGTTCGTCGGCTCCCCGCGAGCCGCCCTCGGCGGTCACTCGTCGGCGAACGCCACGCCGGTGATCTCGAACCGGGCGCCGCCGTCGGTGCCGTCGCTCACGGCGATCTCCCACCCGTGCGCCTCGACCACTTCTCTGGCGATGCTCAGCCCGAACCCGGTCCCCGAGTCGGTGGTGGAGTAGCCCATCCCGAAGACGTCTCCGCGCTCCTCGGCGGGGATCCCCGGCCCGTCGTCTTCGACGTAGAAGCCCCCCTCGACGTCGCCGACGGTGACTGTCACGTCCGGCCCGGCGTGTTCGATGGCATTCCGGAAGAGGTTCTCGAACAGCTGTCGGAACCGACTCGGATCCGCGCGGATCCGCCTGTCGGTCTCGACGCGGAGCGAGGCGTCGGCGGTCGTGACCGTCACCCAGCAGCCCTCGGAGACGGTGCCGAGATCGACCGGCTCCGTGTCGCCGACCGGCTCGCCCTGCCGCGCCAGACGCAACAGGTCGTCGACGAGCGTCCCCATCCGGTCGTGTGCGTCGGCGACCGCGTCGAGGTGCTCGCTGTCACACTCCCGGGTCGCGAGTTCCAACCGGCCTTCGGCGACGTTCAACGGGTTCCGGAGGTCGTGGCTGACCACGCTCGCGAACGCGTCGAGCCGCTCGTTCTGCCGTTCGAGCTCCCGCTCGCGCCGCTTCTGTTCGGTGATGTCGGTTCCGATGACGTACACCCGCGAGTAGTCGTCGGCGTTCTCCTCGGGGACGAACAGATCCAGGAGCTCCCGGTACTCCTCGCCCGACAGCTTCCGTGCCGGCACTTCGGTCCGAAACCTCGTCGCGCCGTCGGCGATGGCGGCCCACTCGGCCGCGAGCGCTTCGGTACTCCCCTCGACGAACAGCCGGTCGACGTTGTCGATCAACTCCGCCTTCGACTCGGCGCCGTAGTACGCCACGGCGTTCTGATTCACGTCGACGATCCGGACCCGCTCCATCAGCTGGTCGACCTCTTCGGGGTTCTTCGCCAGATAGGCCTCGACGTCGTCGACGTCGGCGGTGATCTCCCGCAGGTAGGCCACCGCCTCGGAGAAATCCTCCTCCCAGACGATCAGCGGGTTGTTCTCGAACAGCGACTGGTACCGGTCGCGCTCGCGCTGCAGTTCCTGCTCTCGGCGTCTGCGCTCCGTGACGTCCCGGATGGTTCCGCGGACCCTGACGACGGAGCCGTCCTCCGTCTGCGGATCACCGCGCGACCGCACCCAGCGCTCCTCGCCGGTCGACGTGATAACCCGGGCCTCGATGTCGTACGGCTCGCGGGTTTCGACCGCGCGGTCGAGGGCGTCCCGCACGGTCGGTCGGTCCTCGGGATGGTAGTACTCGATCGCCTCCGCGACGGTTATCCCGTCGTCCTGCGGCCGGTCGTGGATCTCGTACACCTGCTCGGACCACGTGAGCTCCTCCGCGAGAGCGTCGTACTCCCACGCCCCGACGTCCGCGATGTCCTGTGCCTTCCTGAACAGGTCGTTCCGCCGCTCCAACTCCCGCTCGCGACGTTTGTACCCGGTGATGTCGGCGTACACGAAGTAGCCGTCGATGTGATCGTCGCCCGGGATCGGGATGTTCCGGAGCCGGAAGTCGCCGACGCCGTCGGCGGTTTGCCTGCGGACCTCCTCGTCGACCAGATCTCCGGCTTTCACCCGCTCGTCGATGCGCTGTGCCTGCTCGTGGTACTCCGGCGGGAGGACGAGGTCGTCGAACGACTCGCCGGTCGCCCGCTCCGCGCTCCACCCGAACCGGTGGGTGAACGCCTCGTTGACGTCCTCGACGTACGGCACTCCGTCCCGATACGTGTAGGCGACCGTCGGCTCCGGGAAGTTCTCGAAGAGCGCGCGGAGCCGCACGTTCTGCCGTTCGATCTCGCGCTCGTGTCGCCTGCGTTCCGTGATGTCGGTGTAGATCCCGAACCCGCCCGACCCGCCGTCGTACATGGCGGTCTGGAGGAGGAACTTCCGCGTCCCGTCGACGGTCGGACGCGTCACCTCCTGGGCGTACCGCTCCGAGTTCGACCGCATCCGCCGGTTGATCCGCTCGGCATCGCCGGCCTTGTGATCCGGGACGACGTACTCGTCGAGGGGTTCGCCGACGATCTCGTCGGCAGTGTACCCGAACACCTCCGTGAACCGCGGGTTGATCCGCTTTACGATGGGGTCGGCGCCGTCCCACTCGACCTCCACGGTCGCCTGCGAGAGGTTCTCGAAGAGGCCCTGGAACCGGCGGCGTTCCTCCTGGAGCCGCCGTTCGGCCCGTACCTGGCTCACCGCGTTGGTGATCCGGTTGGCCAGGAGTTCGTACTGGTCGGTGCCGGTACCCTTCCGGAGGTAGTCGGTGACGCCGGCGGAGATCGCGTCGCTCGCGATCTCCTCGCTTCCCTTGCCGGTGAAGAGGATGAACGGGAGGTCGGGATGGTGCTCCCGGACGGCGGCGAGAAGATCGATCCCGTCCATCTCGGGCATCTCGTAGTCGGATACCACACAGTCGAAACTGTCCCCGCTGATCCGGTCGACCGCGTCGCCGGCGTCGGTCGTGGTCTCGACGACGAACCGGTCGTCCCGGCGTTCGAGGAACTCCGCGGCCAGCTCCGCGATCCCCGGCTCGTCGTCCACGTGGAGGACGCGAACCGCGTCCGAACTGCTACTCACACCGGTGAGACGTTGACTCCCCTAATTAAACCTACGTCCCCACCTATCAGTTCTGACACCCTCGACCGGCGAGGGCGTGGCCCGGTTTCAGGCCGCTGCGGTCGGCTCGGCGCCGCGTCCCGACGGCGGGCGACGTCGCGTCCCCCCTCGAGCGAGGGCGACGGCGTCGCCGCGATCACACGCTCGCGCCTACCCGATCGCACGCCGTCGACGCGGCCGCACGGCCGTGCCCGCTCGATCGCACGCCGCCGTGCGACCGGACGGGCCGTCGGGTGCAGCCGCGACTCTCGCCTACTCGGTGTGGCCGCGGGCGTCGAGCTCTTCGGCGACCGCCGGCGCCACCTCGTGGAGGTCGGCGATGACCGCGTAGTCGGCCTTCTGGATGATGGCTGCCTCCGGATCCGTGTTGACTGCGAGGATGTTCTCGGCGCCCTTACACCCGACCATGTGCTGGACCGCGCCGCTGATGCCCGCGGGGACGTAGACCTCCGGGGCGATCTTGGCGCCGGTCTGGCCGATCTGGTCGTCGTGCGGGCGCCATCCCTCGTTGACCGCCGCGCGGGACGCCCCGAGCGCGGCGTTGGGAACGGCGTCGACCAGGCCCTCCAGTGCGGCGTAATCGCCGTCGGTCCCGCGGCCGCCGCCGACGACGACCCGGGCCTCGCCGAGCGGGACGCCGTCGACGTCGGACTCCTCGACGCGGGCGAGCTCCACCCGGCGGTCGCCGTCGGCCAGGTCCGGCGCGAACGACGCCACCGCCGCGGGATCGCCGCCCGTCTCCGCCGCGGAGCGCTCGTTCGCGGCGACGGTGAGGAGGGTGACGTCGGCGTCGAGCTCGGCGTGCTCGACGAGCGTGCCGCCCCACCGCTGCCGGGTCAGCTCGTAGGTGTCGCCGACCGTGACGTCGGTGACCTCCGCGGCCATCGTCACGTCGAGCTTCGCCGCGGCGTGGGCGAGGGTCTCCGCGCCCCGGTCAGTCCCGGGGGCGACGACGGCGTCGCTCCCGAGCGCCTCGGCGCACTGCGTCACCGCGCGGCCGTGTGCCTCCGGGGCGTAGGCGTCGCTGTCGACGACGTGGAGCGTCTCGACGCCGTGGGCACCCGCGGCGTCGGCGACCGCCTCCGCGTCGGCCCCGAACGCGATCGCCTCGACTGGTTCCCCGGCTCCCTCCGCGACCTCCCGCGCGAGCGTCAGCGCCTGCGCCGAGACGTCGTCGAGCCCGTCGCCGTCGTATTCGAGTAGCGTGAGCACCATATCACACCACCTCCAGGTCCTCCAGGACGTCGACGACGTCCGCCGCCGCGTCCGGGCTCTCGCCCAGGACCTCCGCGGGGCTGTCGTCGGTCTCGGGCACTTCGAGTTCGACCAGTCGGAGGTCGTCGTCGTGTGGCTCGGGGGTCCGCTCGTCGACGGAGGCCTTCCGCGCCTGCATCTTCGCGCGCATCGAAGGGTACCGCGGCTCGTTCAGCCCCTCCCGCACGGTGACGACCGCGGGCAGATCGAGCTCGTAGACCTCCGACCCGCCGGGGACCTCCCGTCGGGCGACCGCGGTCGAGCCCTCGAGGTCGAGCTGCTTGATCCCCGTGATGCACGGGAGGCCGAGCTCCTCGGCGACCCGGACGCCGATCTGGTGGTTCGCGGCGTCGGCGGACTCGTTGCCGAAGAACAGGAGATCGAACGCCGTGTCGGTCGCCTTGACCGCCGCGGCGATGGCCTTGGCCGTGCCCGCGGGCCCCCACTCGTTCTCGCCCGCCTCGAGCAGGATGCCCTCGTCGGCGCCCATGGCGATCGCCGACCGGAGCTGTTCGGTCGCGTCGGCCTCGCCGAGGGTCAGGGCGGTGACGGTGCCGCCGTGTTCCTCCACCAGCTGGACGCCCTCCTCGATCGCACACTCCTCGTGCGGGCTGATGGTGAAGCCGAGCGACGTGGTGTCGATGGCTCGCTTGTCGTCGGTGAGTGATACCTTCGTGCCCGTCTCGGGCACGCGCTTGATCGCGGTGAGTATCTCCATTCTGGTAGCCTCCTCAGTACTCGTTGCGGAACAGCCGGTCGTTGGTCGGATCGAACACGCCGCCGTAGCCCGCGACCTCGACCTCCACGGGGTACTGTTGGCCGAAGTACTCGACCTGCAGTTCCCGCCCCTCCTCGGCGTGGGCGTCGGGCAGGTACGCCTGGAGGAGGTGTTTGCCGACCGACGGGCCGGTCCCCGCGGAGGTGACGTACGACCGTCGCCCCTCGTCGTCGATCAGGACGCGTCCATCCCGGTCGAGGATCGGCTCGCCACCCGTCATGAACCGCGGTTCGCCGCCGTCGGGGGCGTGGTCCGTCACCGACAGCGTACACAGCGTGGCGGCGGTCTCCCCGTCGATGCCCTCGGCGTACGCGTCCTTGCCGATGAAGTCGGCGTCCTTCACGCCGTGGAACGTCAGGCCGGCCTCGGCGGGCGTGTAGTCGATCTCGAGCTCCGCGCCCATGAGGCGGTAGCCCTTCTCCATCCGGCCGGTCTCGCCGTAGACGCCCGTCCCGATCGGACGGACGTCGAACTCCTGGCCGGCCTCGTAGATGGTGTCCCAGAGGCGCTGGCCCCGGTCCATCGGGGCGTAGAGCTCCCACCCGAACTCGCCGACGTAGGAGATCCGGAGCGCCTTGGCGCTCACGCCGTTGATGGTGACGTCTTTCAGCTCCGCGAAGTCGAACGAGTCGGCCGTCATGGGCTCCTCGGCGACGGCGTCCATCAGCCCCTCCGCGTTCGGCCCCCACACGCCGAGCGTGCAGAACTCCGAGGACCGGTTGAGCAGCTGCGCGTCGCCCTCCAGGTGGCCGTCGAACCACGTTCGGTCCTGGCCGGCGTGTGCGCCGCCGGTGATGACGCGGTAGTGGTTCTCCCCCAGCCGGGCGACGGTCAGATCCGCGACGAACCCGCCGTTGGGCGCGAGCACCGGCGTGTAGGCCGCGTCGCCAACGTCGACGTCCATCGGCGCGACGCAGAGCCGCTCCATGTTCTCCCGGGCGTCGCTGCCGACGATGTCGAGGATGCCGAACCCGGTGTCGCCGATCATCCCGACGTTGTTGCGCAGGTGGAGGTGCTCGCCCAGCACGATCGGCGACCACCACCGGCTGTCCCACTCGTTGGGGCGGCGGAGGTCCTCGATCTGGTCCGCGTACTTCTCGACGAGGTCGGCGTTGGACTCGAACCACCGCGGGCGCTCCCATCCGCCGGCCTCGAAGAACGCCGCGTCGAGATCCTCCTGGCGGTTGTAAAACGCGCTGGTGCGGAGCGGCCGGGTGGACTCCCACTGCTCGCGCGGGTGGACGATCCCGTAGATCTTCTGGTACCCCTCGTGGGCCCGGCTCTTCACGAACTCGTCGGTCTCGCCGTACTCGTCGAACCGGGCGACGTGGTCGTGGGCGACGATGTCGATGTCGGGGTGGCCCTTCGTCATCCACTTCGAGACCTCCCGGGCGATCGCGGGTGCCTCCTTGATCCAGATGGCCGCACACGACCAGAGCCCGTCGACCTCGGGGATCGGCCCCAGGAGGGGATGGCCGTCGGGCGTGACCGAGAGCAGCCCGTCGATGGAGTGACGGATCCCCGCGCCGGGGTCGTCGAGGATCTCGGGGACGATCTCGAGGGCGTGCGCCATGGACGGCTCGAAGGCGTCCTCGGTCAGCGGCGGCTGGGTCGGCGACAGCGGCGACTCCTCGATGGAGGGGACGTCCTCGACGTCCCACAGGATTGGCCGGTGCTCGTAGGAGCCGACCTCGATGTCGTTGCCGTGCTGCCGCTCGTACATCTGGGTGTCCATGTCCCGGATGACCGGGTAGTTGATCTCACCTTCGCCGTCCTCGAACCGGTCGATCGGGCCGACCGACGCCATCTGGTGAACCGCGGGCGTGAGCGGGATGTCGACGCCGGCCATCTCCGCGATCGCCGGGCTCCACAGCCCCGCGGCGATCACGACCTCGTCGGCGTCCACCGTGCCCGCGTCGGTCTCGACGGCTCGGATCTCGCCGTTCTCGACGTGGAGGTCGGTCACCTCGGTGTTCGGCGCGGTGCGGAGCGCGTCCTTCTTGTCGGCCTGCTGGCGGTAGAGCTCCGCGGCGCGGAGCGGGTCACACGTGCCGGCGTCCTTGCTGTAGAAGCCCCCCTTGATGATGTCGGTGTTGACGTACGGCACCAGCTCCTCCACCTCCTCGGGCGTGAGGAGCTCCGCCGGCTCGCCGAAAGCCTTCGCGGAGACGAGCCGGCGCTTGAGCTCCTCCATCCGCTCGTCCGTGCGGGCGACCTCGATCCCGCCGGAGTTGGTGAACGTGTCGAACTCCCGGTAGATGTCCCGGCTGTCCGAGGTCAGCTGGGTCATGTCCTTGCTGTGCTCCACCGGGAAGATGAAGTTCGACGCGTGGCCCGTCGACCCGCCGGGATCCGACAGCGGTCCCTTGTCGATCAACAGGATGTCGTCCCGGCCGCGCTCGGCGAGCTCGCCGACGAGCGAGCTGCCGACGACGCCGGCGCCGATCACGACCGTTCCCGCCTCCGAAGGGAACTCGGTCGAACTCACGGCTCCATACCCCCCGTCTCGAGGTCGGCTGTAGTCTGCGTCATACTATCGCCCGTATGGGCGTAGGATGGACGTTATTCCGAGCGTTTCGATCGTTCTTACTGGTTGATAACCGACCGATCCGTCATTATCGGTGCCAGTTCTACCCGATCGCACGAATGTCCGAAGGTTCGCGGCGTAGCGCGGTCGTCCGACGGGGGCACGGAGTTGCCAGTACACTGGCGGTCGGTGGACGTGCACGCGGAGGTGCGACGGGGCCGCGCTCCCGGAACGTCAGCGCCGTCGGCTGCCGCTGGCCGTTCGGTGGACGGCCTGCACGCCCGGTCAAAGCGCCAGGAACACGAGGAACGGCAGGACGAACAGGAGCACGAACAGGCCGAACAGGCCGAGCCCGTAGCTCGCGACGGTCGCGGCGCCGGCGGTCCACGCGGGGTGATCGATCCGAGCGGATCCGTTCATACGTGACACGCTGGGCGGACCGACAGTTAGGTCTGGCGCTGCTCCTCGATCCCACAACCTATCAAAAGATGAGTATAACGAGTCAGCGTACACATGCTGGAACGGATCCGTGGTGTTCGCGCGACGGCCGAATGCCGCCGGTCGTCGGCGGCGGCGTAGCGGGCACACCGGGGCACGGGAACGTCGGGTCCGGGACTGCCGGGCCGTCCCCCCACGCTCCGGGTCGAACCGGGCGCCCGACCGACGGGAGGCGGGTCGATGGCCGCTGAGGGTGCCGTCACCCGGGAGACGTTCTGGCAGATCAGCCACGCCGGCGAGATCCTCTTCTACGCTCTCGCCGTCGTCGCGATCCTGCTCTTCGGCTACGGGGTGTACCGCCGGGTGGCCCGGTACACCACCGGACAGGCCGACTGGTTCGACAGACTCGACGACCTCCCCGGCCGGATCGTGGGGAGTACCCGGATGGTCCTCTCGAACCGGTCGCTGCTCGATCGGGACACGACTGCGGGTGTGATGCACGTGTTCATCATGTGGGGCTTTCTCACCCTGCTGATCGGGACGACGATCCTCGCGATCGACCTGGACCTCTACCGGCCCGTTACCGGTGCGGTCGGCACCGAGCAGTCCTTCTTCGTGGGCGACTTCTACCTCTCGTACTCGCTGGTGATGGACGCGATGGGACTGCTGTTCGTCGTCGGCGTCGGAGTGGCGCTGTACCGGCGGTACGCCGCGCGGAAGTGGCGGCTGTGGGGGAAACACACCAGCCTGGAAGACGACCTGTTCGTCTGGACGCTCTTCGCGCTCGGCGTCGGCGGCTACCTCACCGAGGGGATCCGCATCCTCGGGACCGGCTTCCCCGAGTTCGAGACCGTGAGCTTCGTCGGGTGGTTCGTCGCCGACGTCCTCGCCATCGCGGGGATGTCTCAGGGGCTGGCCGCGGCGGTCTACCCCGTGGTCTGGTGGTCCCACTCGCTTCTCGCGTTAGCGTTCGTCGCCGCGATCCCGTACGGCAAGCCGTTCCACATGCTCTCGTCGTACGCGAACATCGTCACGCGTGACGAGAAAGCCGGCACTCGGCTCCCCGGCATCCCGGCGGATCTCGACGCCGACACCGGCGCCGAACGCATCGAGGACTTCTCCTGGAAGGAACTCCTCGACCAGGACGCGTGTACGAAGTGCGGGCGGTGTTCGTCGGCGTGTCCCGCGAACGCCTCGGGCCGCAACCTCGACCCGCGGGAGGTGATTCTGGACCTGAAGGCGTACCGTGAGTCCCGCGACGAAGACGGGGCGGTCGACATCGTCGCCGACGGCGGAGAGAGCGTCATCGCGGCGGAGACGATGGAGTCGTGTATGGCGTGTATGGCGTGTATGGACGCCTGCCCCGTCGACATCGAGCACCTGAAGTCGTTCACCCGACTGAACCGCCAGCTTACCGACCAGGGCGACGTCGACTCCAACGTCCAGGATATGTTTGACAACGTCATGGGGATGGGCAACACCTTCGGCGACCCGCCGGACGAGCGCGCCGCGTGGGCCGACGATCTCGACTTCGAGCTCGCGGATGCCCGAGAGCAGGAGGTCGAGTACCTCTGGTACGTCGGCGACTACCCGAGCTACGACGAGCGGAACAAAAAGGTCGCGCGGTCGCTGGCGAAGATCCTCGAAGCCGCCGACGTCGAGTACGGCATCCTCTTCGAGGACGAGAAGTACGACGGCAACGACATCCGGCGGTTGGGCGAGGAGTTCCTCTACGTGGATCTGGCGGGCCACCACGTCGAACGCTTCGAGGCGGTCGACCCCGAGCGGATCATCTGTACGGATCCGCACTCCTACAACACGTTCACGAACGAGTATCCGGAGGTCGACTACGCCGAGTTCGCCGACGAACCGCTCATGGGGTTCGACTACGACGGCGAGTGGAACCAGGACGGGTCGACCGAGGTGCTCCACTGGACGCAGGCGGTCGAGGAGTTGGTCTCTGACGACGAACTCGGGCTCTCCGGCGACGAACTCGACTACACGGTGACGTACCACGACCCGTGCCACCTCGGCCGGTACAACGACGAGTACGAGGCGCCGCGTGAACTCATCCGGGCGACGGGCGCGACGCTCGCGGAGATGCCGCGAAATCGGAACGAGTCGTTCTGCTGTGGCGGCGGCGGGGGCGGCCTCTGGATGGACATCGACGAGGAGTCGAAACCGAGCGAGGAGCGGATGCGGGAGGCACTGGAGGACACCGCCGCCGGCGACGCGGTCGAGAAGTTCGTCGTCGCCTGTCCTATGTGTATGACGATGTACGAGGACGGCACGAAGACCGGGGGTTACGAGGACGACATCGAGATCGTCGACGTGGCCGAACTCCTGGCGGAGGCGATCGAGACCGACGCGGGGGCGGCCGCCGGGGTCGGCACGGACGCCGACGGACGTGCGACCGGACGGGCGGACTGATCGGTCACGCGCCGGGGCCGCCGGTCCTCCCGGAGCCGATCACTCGCAACGGACGCAGTCGGGACGCGAGCGGGATCGTACGCCGTCGTTCCGCTGGGGTACGTCGTTCTCGCGGAAAGTTATTTCACAGCGGGTCGTGACGGTAGGCCCGAGGCGATGTACGACCAGATACTGATACCGTACGACGGGAGCGACGAATCGCGAAAGGGCGCGGAGCACGGGATCGAGCTGGCGGCGGCGCTCGACGCGGGCGTGACCGCCCTCTACGTCATCGACCTTCCGGGTGCCCCCCGGGCGCTGGCGTTGCGCGACGACGAGGAGGAGATGCGGGAGCGGTACCGCGAGTACGGGGAGGAGGTCCTCGACGAGATCTGTAGCGTCGCCCGCGAACACGGCGTCGACTGCTCGACCGCGTTCAGAACCGGCTCGCCCGCCGAGGAGATCACCGACTTCGCAGACAGCGAGGGGATGGGTGCCATCGTGATGGGCTCGGCCTACCGCGGAAAGATCGGGACGATCCTCGGTGGAACGGCCGACCGGGTCGTCAGGACCTCCCGCGTGCCCGTCGTGACCCAGCGGATGAACGTGAACGACATCTAGCGTGGGCGCCGCGACGCGGACGCCCCGGGCGTCACTTCGCCACCAACCGGCTTTCGCGGTAGTAGATGACGATGCTGGCGCTGAGAAACAACACCCCGGCCAGCGCGTAGTCCTGCACCGTCATGGCGAGGAGCGCCCCCGCGAAGAGCGCAAGGACGACGACGATCGCCGCGTTCGCAAGCAGCGTGCCCATACACGAAGCAGTCGGGGCGCCCGATATAAACGTAGTGCCAGCCCCGCGGGACTCGATCCGCACCGGCGTCGTACGGGCGGGAAACACAAGCAGTAGGATATCTGGTAACTTCGCGGGCTCGACGGCCGCCAAGCCCGTGACGGCGACGTCCGTCCGGCAACTTCGCCCGCGCCTCGGGTCGAACGGCCGGCACGCCTCTCCCCAAATCTGCCGGGTTGTGGCCCGCTCTCCGGAATATTGGCAAACATTTATACCAGTAGAACGACTGCAGGTCTATGAGGTTGTATAGCACTCCACCACGGAGACAATAACAACCACGTCGATAGTGAGCACCCGTCGAAGGCGCACCGGTCAGTAACCGACGCGGAAACCCACGCGGAACGGGCCGAGCACACCGGCGATGCGACGCTCGGTTCGAGGACCGCACCATGATAACGAACGAGAAACACCGATCCGGCACGCGGGAGGTATCGTATGTCAGACAGTGATCAAACCGGCGAGATGTCCGACGGGCTGCAGGTCGAACTGTTCCACCCGGATTCCGACCGGGAACCGGGAGACACGAACATCCAGAAGTTCGGGTTCGACATCCATCCGGTCGTCTTCCCGATCGCACTCGTCCTCATCGGGCTGTTCATCGCAGTAACCATCCTCCTCGGTGACAGCGCCGCAGCCGCGTACAATTGGCTGTTCAACTTCATCGGCGAGACCTTCGGGTGGTTCTATCTCCTTGCGGTGAACATCTTCATCGTGGTGTTGCTGTACTTCGCGTTCGGAAAGTTCGGTAACATCAGGATCGGCGGCGTCGAGGCCGAAAAGGAGTTCAGCGACTTCTCGTGGATGGCGATGCTGTTCAGCGCCGGGATGGGCATCGGGCTGATGTTCTTCAGCGTCCTCGAGCCCGTGTTCTACTTCAGTAGCGTCCCGACGTTCTGGGGCGCCGAAGCCGGTACCGGCGCCGCGGCGTCGGCCGCGATGGCGCAGACGTTCTTCCACTGGGGCTTCCACCCGTGGGCCATCTACGGCCTCGTCGGCCTGGGACTCGCGTTCTTCTCGTTCAACCGCGGCCTGCCGCTGACGTTCCGGTCGATCTTCTGGCCGCTGCTCGGCGACCGGATCTACGGCTGGCCGGGCCACGTGATCGACCTCGTGACCGTCTTTGCGACGCTGTTCGGGCTGGCAACCTCGCTGGGCCTCGGCGTCGCGCAGGTGAACACGGGGATGCAGTACGTCTCGACCGAGATCCTCGGCGTCCTGGGGAGCTTCCCCAACAACACGCTCTCACAGATCGCGCTCATCGGGCTCATCACCGGCATCGCGACCCTTTCGGTCGCCGCCGGACTCGACGGCGGCGTCAAGCGACTCAGCACCGTCAACCTCTACCTCATGTTCGCGCTGCTGGGCTTCCTGCTCATCGTCGGCCCGACCATCTTCGTCCTCGGGACGTGGGTCGAGGGCCTGGGCGCGTACTTCGGTAGCCTCCTCAGCCTCTCCTTCTACCGGGGGACGCTGGGCGGCGGCGCCGGAACCGTCTCCGCGTGGACCATCTTCTACTGGGGCTGGTGGATCGCGTGGTCGCCGTTCGTGGGGATGTTCATCGCGCGCATCTCGAAGGGGCGGACGGTCCGGGAGTTCGTTCTCGGGGTCCTGTTCCTCCCCTCGATGTTCTCCACGATCTGGCTAGCGACCTTCGGCGGGAGCGCCCTGAACGGCGCGATCGGAGGCACCAGCGGGACGGTGGCCGCGTACAACGAACTCGGGTACGGTACCTTCGAGACGCTCGGGATGTTCGTGATGCTCGAACAGTACCCGCTCGGCGCCATCACGGCGTCGCTCGCGACGCTTCTGGTCATCACGTTCTTCGTGACGTCGTCGGACTCGGGCTCTTTGGTCATCGACCACCTGACCTCGGGCGGCAAGCACGACGTTCCGAAGACCCAGCGGATCTTCTGGGCGATCACCGAGGGCGGCGTCGCCGCAGTTCTCCTGTACGGCGGCGGCCTCAGCGCGCTGCAGACGGCGGCCATCACGACCGGGCTCCCCTTCGCGGTGATCCTGTGTCTGATGTGTTACACCGTCTACCTCGGGCTCGACAACGAGTATCAGATTCTCGAATCCGAGGAGTTCGCCGAGCGCATCCAGGATATGACCGAGGAGGGCGACGTCGACATTGCCACCACCGGCGACGAGGTGGTCACGGGTGTCGAGGGGGGTGACGACGCGGTCAGCGGCGACTGATCGGCGAGGCTCGACGCCCGTCTCGATTCGACCGACGATCCGAAGCGTGACCGACCGCGGCTTTCAGTTTTCGACCGACGACCGGCGGGACTCGGTAGCAGTGATGCTCGTCTCCAGGAACGGTTCCGCCACTGCCGTGCGGACCCCTCGTACTGCTCGGGAGCCGCCGCTCGCGTAGTCACGTGACGCCGGCCGGTCGGCTCGGCCGCAGAAACGCTCGACCCGATGGCCGACTCAGTAGTAGTCCCACTCGTCGTCGGTGTCGCCGCGGCTGACGCTGTCGTCGTCGGTCTCCTCGTCCGGCCACTCGACGCCGCCGCCGCGGAGCTGCTTGTAGGCGTACGACGCCATCGCGACGATCATCAGCGCCAACACCAGCGTTCCGGCGATGACGGCGACCTGGGCGACGGATTCGAGCGGGCCGCCGAACGCTTGGAGTACGAGGGGCGCCATACCTCACGTAGGACGCCGAACAGAAAGAATCTTACTCACGGTCCGACCGGGCCCGCACCGACTGGCTTCGCCGCCTCCCGACGACCGCCGTCTGCGGGGCGGAGGCCCGTGGGAAGCGACCGGAACGGTCGCCATCACCCGCCGGCTTCCGTCTCGACGGTGCGTTTCCCGTGAACCCACTGCTGCGTCGGCGCGCCGAGCCCCGCGGCGGCGCCCAGAACCCACACCACCACCGCGGGCAGCGTGGGGAGGAAGAGCCACGGGAGGGCACTCAGCACGGCGCCCACGACGGCCCCGTGCCACGGACGGCGCTCCCCCTCGACCTCGGTGAGATACGTCCCGGTCACGAGGTAGCCGAGGCCGACGAACCCGACGCCGACCGCCGCGACGAGCAGGCTCCACCCCCGCGCCAGCAGCGGACCGCCGACGCCGGCGCGGGCGAACTGGTTCAGCGCGTATCCCCCGGCGAACGCCACGAGGAGGAACGGGATGACCCCGTAGAGGATCGACAGCGGGGACCCGTCGACGACGCGATCCACCGCCCGTTCGACGAACTCGTCGCGGGTGACGAGCAGAACTCCCCCGGACGCCAGCACGACCAGAAACGAGAGCCCCGCGTAGATCCGTCCCGACAGCCCGAAGAGCGCCGAGAGATCGCCGATCTGGGCGACGACGCCGACGGCAACGTCGTTGTTCATACCGTATCCTCGGGAGAACCCGGTGAAAACCTGTCGACGGACCCTCACGGACGGCTGCCGATTCACTTTTAGCCCGTAGACTCTTTGCGAACGTATGGCAGGGCAGATACGGACGTTGCTTCGCGTGACGAGACACATCGGCGAGCGAGTCGTCAAGCCGCTCCGGCGTGGCGACGGCCCCAACAAGTTCCGGCTGTCGGCGATGGACACGGCGACGACGACGTACGACGGGGACGACGGGTGGGCGAAGCGGCCGCCGGCGATCCTGGAGTGCCCGCGGTGCGGCGGCGACATCCCGCAGCACAACTCCCGGGACGACATCGACTGCCCGTACTGCGTCGCGGAGTTCAGCTACCAGGAGTTCCCCGACCTGGAGTTGAAACGCCTCACCTGTCCGGTGTGCCGGAGCGAGATGGAACACGGGCAGCGCCACCCGGAATCGTTCGACATTGTGGAGTGGGCGACGTGTAACGGGTGTCGGTACCACTGGGAGTTCAAGCACTCCTACTCGTAGGTCGCCGCCGCCCGCCCGACGCCTACGCGTCCGGCTCCAACTGCCCCGTCACCGCCCGGATCGCCGCCACGTTCTCGGCGACGTCGTGGACGCGGACCACGTCCACGCCCCGGTCGGCCGCGATCGCGGTCCCCGCGAGCGTGGGCGCCAGCCGACCGTCGTCGGCGACGTCGGCGCCGGCGAACATCGACTTCCGGGAGTGGCCCACCATCACCGGACACCCGAGCGCCTCGAACTCCGCGACGCGCTCGATCAGTTCGTACGACTCGGCCGCGGACTTCCCGAACCCACACCCCGGGTCGACCACGATCCGGTCGCGGTCGACGCCGGCGCGTTCCGCGCGGAGGATCTGCTCGGTCAGTTCCTCCAGGATGTCCTCGACAACGTCGTCGTAGACGGGATTGCTGTCGGGATCGACCGGGACGGAGTGGCTGTGCATCAGGATGAGCGACGCGTCGTGGTCGGCAATGGTCGCGGGCATGGCCGGGTCCGCGAGCTCGGAGACGTCGTTGACGATGTCGGCGCCGGCCGCCAAGGCGGCGTCGGCGACGGCGGCCTTCCGGGTGTCGACCGAGACCGGCGCGCCGAGTTCGGCGACCCGCTCGATCACGGGGACGACCCGGTCGATCTCGGTGTCGACCGGCACCGGTTCCGCGCCCGGCCGGGTGCTCTCCCCGCCGATGTCGATGATGTCGGCGCCCGCCGAAAGCATCGCCTCGGCGCGTTTGACGGCGGCCTCGACCGCCTCGTACTCCCCGCCGTCGTGGAAGCTGTCGGGCGTGACGTTGAGGATCCCCAACACCGCGGTCCCGTCGTCGACGATCGGGTCCAGTTCCGCGCCCGCGGTCCGGTCGTCGGGATCGAGCCGCGATTCCAGCTGTGAGGCGACGCGTCGGAGCCCCAGTCCCTCCGCCGACAGCGTCCGTGCGAGCTCCCGGAGCTGTGCCGTCGTCCCCGCGAGCACGGTCGCGACCAGCTTCTCGGGGCTGCCGGCGTCGGATCGGTAGCACTCCCCGCCGACGGATTCGAGACGTTCGGCCACCCGCTCGGCCTGGTCGGGACGGAGGTGAGTCCGGAGGAGCCGGCGGTCGACGTCGTCGGCGGTCACCGGCGCCTCGCGACCGGGACGTCCCGTTCCGTCGGCGCCGCCGGCGGGCGCGTCGAACGACGCTCCGACGAACGCCGCGTTCGCGTGCTTCGTTCGGGTGCGCGCGGTGGGGACGAGCAGCCGCGTCCACCGGTCGCGCGCCTCCGAAACGGCGTACAGCGATCCGGTGACGAGCACGAAGTCGTCGGGGCCAGCCGCGGCGATCGCGCGCTCGGTCGCCTCCGGAACCGAGGGGACGGTCTCGACGGTGTCGGCGTACCCGTCGAGGGCGTCGGCCAGCACCTCGGGGTCCTCGGCGCGATCGAGGTCCGGACGGGCGGCGTACGCCGCGGTGATCGCCGGATACGACTCCACCATCCGCTCGTAGTCCTTGTCGGACATCGCGGCGAACACGAGGTGGAGGTCGTCGTAGTCGTACCGCCCGACCAGGTCAGAGATGGTCGCCGCCGCCCCGGGGTTGTGCGACCCGTCGAGGACGGTCATCGGGTCGGTGTCCATGATCTCGAAGCGGCCCGGCCACGTCACCGACCGGAGTCCCGCGGCGATGGCGTCGACGTCGGCGTCTGCGACCTGGCGGGCCAGGACGGCCGCCACCCCGGCGTTGGTGGCCTGGTGCGTCCCCAGGAGGGGGAGGTTCGCGTCCACCGACCACCCCGGACCGCGGATCGAGACCTCGTTTTCGGTGGGCGAGCGCATCCCGGTCTCGGTCGCGACCACGTCGGGGTCCCGTTCGTCGGGGCCGACCGAGACGACGTCGGTCACCTCCCGGATCGCCGCCAGCGCGTCGCCGTCGGCGCCGGTCACGAGCGGGGCGTCTCGCGGGGCAACCTGCGCCTTGTCCTGTGCGATCTCCTCGACGGTGTCCCCGAGGAGTTCGGTGTGTTCGAGGCTGACGCTCGTGACCGCGCTGGCGACGGGGTCGACCGCGCTGGTGGCGTCGTACCGGCCGCCGATCCCCACCTCCAAGATCGCCACGTCGACGTCCATCTCGCTGAAGTGCCGGAGCGCGACCGCGGTCAGCACCTCGAAGTGGGTCGGCTCGTCGTCGTCGTCCCGGAGCCGGTCGATGCAGGGCACGAGTTCCTCGGCGTACGCGGCCACCAGCGACTTCGACATCGTCCGGCCGTCGACGCGGACCTGCTCCCGGAAGTCGTTCAGCCCGGGGGAGGTGAACAGCCCGACGCTCACCCCGGCGTTCCTGAGGGCGCCGTCGAGCAGTCGCGCGGTGCTGCCCTTTCCGTTCGAGCCCGCGATCTGCACGCAGTCGACGTCGAGGTGCGGATCGCCGAGGTGCGACAGCATCCGCGCCGTCGTGTCGATGCCGAGTTTCGGCCGCCGCTGCTGAAACGAGGTGAGGTAGTCGGCCGCCTCGTGGTAGTCCATACCGCGTATTCCGCGTCGGTCGCCTGATTAAGCTATCGGGGACAGTCCGCCCGCCGGCCGCCCGGCGGCACCGGCCACCGCGCGGGTCGCCGGCGACGGTTCGCGCGTCGACTCCGCGCGACCGCCCCCTCCCACGGGAAACACGTCGTATCAGTATACTGTCGTGTGCGCGGCGGTGGACGCCGACTCCGATACCCTTAGGTGACGTCCGGCGGGATCCACTCATATAATGTCAGACGATGACGGCGGCTTTCCGACGGACTACGAGATCGCACAGTCGGCGGAGAAACAACACATCACGGACGTGCTGGACTCGTGGGGGATCGGCGCCGACGACCTCGAGCTGTTCGGCGACTATAAGGCGAAGCTGAGCCACGACGCGGTGAATCGGCTCCGCGACAACGCCGAGAACAAGGAGGGGAACCTCGTCCTCGTGACGGGGATGACACCCACCCCGATGGGCGAGGGGAAGACCGTGACCACGGTCGGGCTGGGTCAGACGCTCAACCACGTCGGCGAGGACGCCATGATCGCGATCCGCGAACCGTCGCTGGGTCCGGTCTTCGGCGTGAAAGGTGGCGCCGCGGGCGGCGGCTACTCGCAGGTGCTCCCCATGGAGGACATCAACCTCCACTTCACGGGCGACCTCCACGCGCTGACCTCCGCACACAACCTCATCGCGGCGATGCTCGACGCCAAGATCACGAAATCCGACGACTTCGACGTCGACATCAACGACGTTGCGTGGCCGCGCGCGATGGATATGAACGACCGCGCCCTCCGAGAGATCGTGGTGGGTCTCGGCGGCAAGAGCGGCGGCACGCCCCGCGAGGAACACTTCCTCCTCACCGCCGCCTCCGAGCTGATGGCGGTGCTGTGTCTCGCCGAGGACCTCGGCGACCTCAAGGAGCGAGTCGCCCGGATCATCGTGGCGTACAACGACGGCGAGGTCATCACCGTCGACGACCTCGACGCCACGGGCCCGGTCACGATGTTGCTGAAGGACGCGATCAAGCCGAACCTGGTCCAGACCATCGAGGGCACGCCCGCGTTCGTCCACGGCGGTCCCTTCGCCAACATCGCCCACGGCACCAACTCCCTGATCGCCGACAAGACGGCGTTCGGGATGGGCGACTACCTCGTGACCGAGGCCGGCTTCGGCTCCGACCTCGGCGCGGAGAAGTTCATGAACATCGTCTGCCGGCTCGGCGACATGACCCCGAACGCGGTCGTGCTGGTCTCGACCGTCCGCGCGCTGAAGTACCACGGGATGGGTATGTGGCCCGCCGATCTCGAGGCGGTCCAGGAGGCCGGCGTCGAGGAGCTGGAGGCCGGCTTCGCCAACCTCGACAAGCATGTCGCGAACCTCCGGAAGTTCGGCGTTCCGGTCGTGGTGGCGCTCAACCGCTTCCCCGACGACACCGACGAGGAGGTCCAGGCCGTGCTCGATCACTGCCGGGACGACCTCGACGTCCGGATCGCGGAGTCCAACGTCTTCGCGGAGGGCAGCGAGGGCGGCGTCGACCTCGCGGAGAACGTGATCGAGGCGGCCGACGAGGCCGACGAGGACGACTTCGACCACCTCTACCCCGACGACGCGCCGATCAAGGAGAAGATCGAGACGGTCGCGACCGAGGTCTACGGCGCCGACGACGTCAACTACGTCGGCACCGCCGAGGAGGACATCGCGCGGATGGAGGAACTCGGCTTCGACGACGTGCCGGTGTGTCTCTCGAAGACCTTCCACTCGCTGAGCGACGACCCCTCGAAGAAGGGCGCCCCCTCCGACTGGGAGCTGGAAGTCCGCGAGCTGTACCCCTCCGCGGGCGCCGGCTTCCTGGTCGCGCTGACGGGTGACGTGCTGGATATGCCCGGGCTGCCCGCAGAGCCCGCGGCCGCCGGGATGGACATCGACGAGGACGGCAACATCAGCGGCCTGTTCTAGGAAAGTCCACCAGCCTTCGGTCGCGTTGCGGTTCGGTTTTTGTTATTCTGTCTTCTTCACTTCCTTGACTCCGCAGCGTTGCAAGCGTCTGGATCAAACACAGCCGGACGGTCGGACGGATCGCTCTCCGACTGCTACGCTCGGTGCGTCGACGCCGACCTACGACTCCGTTCGACGCCGATCGTACTCCCAGAGCGCCATATCTACCTCCCGGGTGAGGAGGCCACTCTCCTCGGCGAGATCCCGAACGTGAGCGATGTAGAACTCATATGCGCCCGGATCGGTGCCGTAGGTTCGGAATAGCTCCAGAAACTCTGCAAACTCCGTGTAGGTTTCTTGATCGAGTAATTCAGGTTTTGCTGCAGGGAGCGCTCGGAGGGCCCTGAAGTCGATCACCGCGTGTGTGTCGGGCTTCCACATCGCCAGGATGGTCGATGCGACCGGCACCCGAACGCCTTTCAATTCGGAGAGCACCGCGATCTTCTCCCCGTCGGAGTCGCTATCGAACGCGAGAGCACTCTGGTCTTCGACCCGCTCCGGCGAGTTCTCCTTGAGATGTCTATCGATTCGCCCACCTTGCACTTTCCACCGACCGATCTCGCGGAGTTCCTCTTTTTCGATGTAGCCCCGCTCTTGGAACCGTTCCGAAATCGAGCTGAAACACGGGTCCGAATCGGTCCGCCAGTCGCCGGTTCGATCCTTGAAATCAACCGACGTGTACCCTGCCCGTTGCTTGAAGTCGTCGGCGAGAGCTGCCAAGTCCATCAGTATCACATCGGACTCCCGCAGTATATGTAAACTGTTCTGCTCGTCTGCCGCCCTCCTCACTCCTCGTCCTGCCCGAGCACCCACAGCGCGCGGTAGAGCTCCCACACCGAGCACTCACACCGTTCGGTGACCGCGCGGTACGCATCCAAATACTGCCCGTACTCCGCAACCGTCGGCGGCTCCGGGTAGTCGGCGTCGAGTTCGCCGGCCTCACGCAGCACACGCCATTGCCGCTCGTCGACGACGATGTAGCGCTCGGGGTCGATGAACTGGCAGAACGCCGACCCGATCGGCACGTCGACGCCGTCCAGTTCCGTGAGGTGCGACAGCATCCCGGCGGCGGTATCCGCCTCGACGGCCGCGGAGATGGCGTCGTGGACGTCCTCGTAGTCGTTGTCGCCGTAGGCGTCTTCGAGCGCGCGCCGGTCCCGGTTCGGGAACCCGTCCAGGAACCGCCGACCGTACCACTGGACGACCCACTCGGGGTCGCGCCACCCGTAGTCGCCGTCCGCGAACATCCTCGGGAGGAGCTCGCGGTGTTCGTCTTCCACCATCGAGAACGGCTGTACCTCGGGGTAGGCCCGGGACCGGTCGGCGACGACGTCGGCGGTGAGGTTCATACTCGGGGTACTCCCGCCGGCTGCCTGAAGGTTTCCCATCGGCGGCGCGTCCGCGCGAGGCCGCCCACCGGAGTGCGCGCTCCGACTCTCTCCCCCCGGCGACTTGACCGACCGTTACGCTGACACGTTCTGGGACGACGGGCGGGGAACCCGTGCGCTCGCGGCGTGTGAGGGGGACTGACCGGCGGTTCCAACCCGGCATGACAACATTCATACTTCGCCATCGTGATGTTATTCACAATGTCTTCTGAATCAAGCGGCGAGTCCGAGGGACCGACCAAGACGATCTGCCCGTACTGTGGTGTGGGTTGCGGAATCCAGATCGCGCAGGACGACGAGGGCGAAGTCTCGTTCCGTCCGTGGGGCGACGCGCCGGTCAACGACGGTAGCATCTGCATCAAGGGCGGCGCGGCGCCGCAATCGGTCAACCACGAGGACCGCTTGACCGACCCCCTGATCCGCGACGACGACGGCGAACTCCGCGAGGCGTCGTGGGACGAGGCCTACGACGTGGTCGTCGAGAACATGGAGCGCATCCGCGAGGACCACTCCGCGCAGGGAGTGGGCTTCTACGGGTGTTCGAAGGCCATGAACGAGGAGAACTATCTCATCCAGAAACTGGCCCGACGCTACGGCACCAACAGCGTCGATACCTGCACCCGGATGTGCCACTCCTCGACGGTGTACGCCCTCAAGAACAGCCTCGGCGAGGGCGCGATGACGAACAGCATGGCCGACCTCGAAGAGGCGGCGGACGTGTTCTGGATTCAGGGCGCAAACCCGGGCGAGCAACACCCCATCGCCAACAGTCAGTACTTCCGGCAGGCGGTACTCGAAGGGGCGACCGTCATCCAGGTCGACCCCCACGCCAACAAGACCACGCGGTCGTTCAAGATCACCGAGACCGACCGCCACATGCACCTCCAACCCGAACCCGGGACCGACATCCCCCTGCTCAACGTCGTCCTCAAGACGATCCTCGAAAACGACTGGGTCGACGAGGAGTTCATCGCCGAGCGCACCGAGGGCTTCGAGGACCTGAAAGCGACCCTCGAGGACCTCGACAAGGAGGCGGCGGCCGAGGAAGCCGGCGTCCCTCTCGAGGACATCGAACTCGCCGCCGAGAAGTACGCTATGGCGAACAACGCGGCCATCTTCACCGGGATGGGGATGAGCCAGCACACCTGCGGCGTCGACAACGTCCAAAACGAGATCAACCTCGCCCTGATCACGGGCAACCTGGGCCGACCGGGGACGGGCGTCAACCCCCTGCGCGGCCAGAACAACGTACAGGGCGCGTCGGACGTCGGTGCGATGCCGAACGTCCTCCCGGGGTACCGTGACGTCTCCGATCCCGAGGTTCGTGCGGACGTCGAGGAGGTCTGGGACTTCGAGATTCCGTCCGAACCCGGCCTGACGAACGTCGAGGTCTCCCACGAGATCGGCGACACGATCCACGGACTCTACATCATGGGAGAGAACCCCGTGATGAGCGAACCCGACACCAACCGGGTCGAGGAGCGCCTGGAAGAAGTCGACTTCATGGTGGTACAGGACATCTACGAGACCGAGACCGCCGAGTACGCCGACGTGATCCTTCCCGCAACGTCGTGGGCGGAACGCGACGGAACGGTGGTCAACACGGACCGCCGAACCCAGCGGATGCGCGGCGTCGACAAGGTCCACCCGAACACCAAAGACGACCTCGAGATCCTCTGTGACGTCGGGAACCGACTGTTCGGTGACGGCTCCTTCGACTTCGACGGGCCCGAGGAAGTCTTCGAGGAACTCCGGCAGGTGGCCCCCATCTTCCACGGGATGACCTACGATCGTATCGGCGAGGAGGGGATCCACTGGCCCTGCTACGAGACCGGCGACGAGGGCGACGACTACCTCTACAGCGACGGGTTCACCACCGAGAGCGGTCTCGGCCAGATCGAAGGCGTTAGACACCAGCCGCCCAAGGAGACCCCCGACGAGGAGTACCCGCTCATCCTCACGACGGGCCGCATCATCGAACACTACAACACGGGGACGATGAGCCGACGCTCCGAGACGCTCAACCGCGTCGAACCGGAGAACTTCGTCGATGTCCACCCGAACGACGCCGACCGCTACGGCATCGAGGACGGAGAGTACGTGACGCTCAAATCCCGGCGCGGCGAGATCGAGGTCGAGGCGCGGGTCACCGAGGACACGAAGGAGGGCACCGTCTGGACGACGCCGCACTTCGCCGACGCCGCGGGTAACCGCCTCACCAACGACGTCCTCGACGAACGCGCGAAGATCCCCGAGTACAAGGCCGCAGCCGTTGAAATCGAGGTCAGCGTCACGACCGAGGCCGACGCCGCCGACGCGCCCGCCGACGACTGACCCACCGCCGAAGTCCGACTCCGATCTCCTTATCTCGCCGGCGACTCCCGAGCCACCGGCGTGTCGTCGTCGACGACGTCCGAGAGGTTCAGCCGGTCGAGCAGTCCGCGCGTCGGAACCCCGTCGTCGCTCCATCCACGGGCCGCGTAGTAGCGCCGCCGGAGTCGGTCGAACCACTCGGCGTCGATCCCGTGGCCGTCGGCGGGCCCGCCGCGTACCGGACGCCGGAAGGCCGCAGGCAGCGTCTCGTCGCCGGCGTCGAACCCCTCACGCACGTTGAACAGCCGAGTCAGCGTCCAGACCCGCTCGCCGACTTCGAGGAGATCGGCGGGG
>Ga0207753_1000049_pt1 | contig 46844 bp, 53 predicted proteins | sample PonA233FremontCA_2_FD_187273 | JGI IMG/M metagenome (GOLD analysis project Ga0207753, IMG submission 187273) | Salt pond sediment microbial community from Fremont, CA, USA - Pond A23 Sediment 3 (SPAdes) | ecosystem: Environmental > Aquatic > Non-marine Saline and Alkaline > Saline | place: USA... | reverse complement strand
CGTGACGCTGTGGGTCGCAGGCTACCGGCCACAGGGGCTGTTCGACGTCTCTCCCACGCGGCGGTCGACCTACACCTACGCGACGATCTTCGGCGTCGGTCTGCTACTGCTTTCGGTTCCGTTAGTCGGGATCACGCTCAACGAGTTCGAAACCACCCAACTGGAGGCCTCCGCGGAGGGGGCGGTCGCCGGCGTGATCTCGGGGCCAGCCTACGACGCGGTGATCGAATACGACGTGGAGATCGTCCGCGCCGACGACTACCCGATCCGGTCGGTCGACCGGGTGATCGTGACGATTCGCGGGCTCGATCCCGGCCCGGAGTCGGAGCTCACGGATCGGATCTATGAGTCGATGACGGCCGAAATCGACGAGCCAGTACTGGTCGAGGTCCAGTACATCGTCGCCGAGGAGCGCGGAGAGGGGTCGACCGAGGAGGTGGTTCCGGAGCTACCCGGAGGCGAGTAGTCACTTCCCCAAGAGTCGAAGCACAACTGATCCCAACAGGACGAGAACCGATGCGATCATCGCAAACGGCGGGACGGGCACCAAAAACAGGACGATTCCAAGCAGAAACCCGATCGTGCTGAGTTTGACCATGTTCCGTCGACCCGGAGTGGCCGCCTAACGACTGTGGCCCCCAGGTCGACTGTCGGTTGCGGTGATGTGGCGTCCGAACTCAGGCGTCGACGCCGTGGACCTTTTGCCGCTCCTCGTCGTCCAACTCGTCGACCTCGGCCTCCGAGAGCACCTCCAGCCCGCGGTTGTTGATCGCATGCGGGTCGAGATGGATCTCGTTCATGAACTGCTTGTAGAGACGTTCGACTGTCTCGCCGTCTTTCTGTTTGTCCGAGGCCTCGTCACAGAGTTCGATCAGGTTCTCCGGGACATCGTTTTCGTGGACGATCCAGTGGTTGATCAGGTCCGAAAGTCGACGGATCGGACTCGTGAAGTGGCCATAGATGTCGAAGTTCAGCGCGTGGTGACCGCCGAAGGGGTCGTTCATGTATTTGGCGCGTGGCATCACCTTCAGCACCGCCCGCTGAATCTTGTTGAGCGCCCGGCCGGGCGACTCTTCGAGGGCTGCGTTGACGGCCTTCCGCGGGTCGTCCCACGAACCACCCGGGATGGAGACGCCTTCAAGCTCCTGAATCTCCCGAAGGGCCTTGTTCCACTGGTCGGGTGTCGGCTGAGGGTGGACGCGGTACATCGCCTCGACCCCGCGGCCCCACATCAGCTCGTGGGTGACAGCCTTGTTCGCCTTCAGCATACACTCCTCGACGATGGTGTGGGCGCGGTCACGGGCCGGGTTCAGGACGAGCGAGCCATCCTCCTTCCGTTGTTGATGGAGCTGTTCGGCCACCTCGAAGACGAGCGCACACTCCTCGTGGAGCGGGGTCCCCGGCTCGTCGAGTCGGTTCTCGGCCTGCGTGTAGGTCATCCGCTCGTCGCTGTGAATGACGGATTTGTAGATGTCGATCTCCTCGAACGATAGCGTCTCCCGATCGATGGTCATCTCGACGGTGTGGGCCAGTCGGTCCTCGTTAGGGACGAGCGAACAGACCGTCTCGGCGAGGACGGGCGGCAGCATATGCATCGTGTAGGCGGGGAGATAGACGGTGTTGCAGCGTTCGACGGCCTCGTCCCACATCGCCGAGCCGGGGTGGACGTAGTGGCTAACGTCGGCGATGTGGACCCACAGTGTGTAGTACTCCTCGTCCTCGTCGATGCTGATGGCGTCGTCGAAGTCTTGGGCGTCGGCGGGGTCTGTCGTCCACGTCGTCAGCTCCCGGAGGTCCTGCCGGTCGTCGAGTTCGGATTCGATCTCATCGTAGACGTCCTCGGTTCGCTTGCGGGCTTCGACGAGGACATCGCTCGGGAACTCGTCGCGGATCTCGAACTCCTCGAAGAGGTCTTCGCGTTTGGCTTCCAGCTGTTCGGCGATCGACTCCGTAACTCGGACCGGCCCCTGGCCCTCGGCGGTCCCCGCGTGGGCCTGTTGGTCTGACATAGCTTGGCTAATGTGGGTTGGATAGAAAGACGTGTCGGGCCGACTGTAAACGAGCGGTCGACCTGCCGATCCACAGATCAGTTACCTCAGGACTGTTGGTCGGGGGGGCCGTCCTCGGAGTCGACCGACTGGAGGTACCGGGCGAGAAACTCCGCCTGCGAGAGCCCCTCGCGTTCGATTCCCGTGAGCGTCGCTTCCAGATCGCCGCGGGGCTGGTGACAGAGCTCCCGGAAACAGTCCTTACAGAAGTGTTCGAACTCCTTGTCGTGTCGCTCCCACCGATTGCCCTGCTTGTCGTACTCACGCGCTTCCGAGCGTGGCACTGAGTCCCCGCAGGCCGGACAGGTGACCGTGGTACCACCCCGGTTGCTCCGGGTTCTCCACATACCCCGTGGGTTAGTGCCAACACACTTAGCGTTTGTTCCTCTCGGTCTGACGGGTGTACGACGGCGGATCTGCAGACGCTGTACTGCTGACACGAACGCCGCCCGTCCGGCGCGCGTGAGAGAACGGTCGACTTATTCGGTGGGCCCGTCTGAATCCGACTATGCAGGTCAAATCGAGACACCACCTCCGGAGCGACGCCATCTCCTCGCTGCAGGAGTCGCTGTCGGCTGCGTTCGGTTCTGAGGTTGCGGGCGACAGTTTCGAACTGGTCGAGTTGAGCGACACCGCCTTCGACGTGATCCTCGTCGACGGCGCACAGCTGGTCGCCGAACTCGACGACGAGCCGTTTCTCACCGTCCAGGGCGCAAACGAGTTCCCACCGACCGAATCGGTCGTCACCGTCGATGCCGGGGCGGTCTCGTTCGTCTCCAACGGCGCAGACGTGATGCGGCCCGGTATCGTCGAGGCCGACGCCGACATCGAGCCCGGCGACCTCGTGGCGATCGCCGAGGAGACCCACGGCAAAGTCCTCGCCATCGGCCGCGCGCTCGAAGACGGCGATTCGATGGTCGGCGACTCCGGCAAGGTCGTCGACTCGATCCACTACGTCGGCGACGACCTCTACACCTTTTCTGTCTAACTGGCTACTCGTTCACGCAGTCATTTACTCCGGGCGCAGCGAGTCGACCTCCGCGGGGTCGGCATACTCGTCGAGACTCTGTTCGTACCCCAACAGCGCCGCCTCGTAGGTCGTCCGCAGATCGTCGACCGGCGTCTCGCTGGCGTCGACTCGGAGGTCATTATAGAACCGTCGGTAGGCCGACGTTTCGGTCGAGACGATCTTCAACGCCGCGCTTCCCACAGACAGCGACTCGCGTTTGTCACCACCCGCCTCGACGCCAGCCGCGAGCGCCTCAATCAGCCGCTCGGCCAGCGGAGCCTCGCCGAAAGCCTCGGACTCGTAGGCTGCCACAGTCGCATCGAGCACCCCGTCGTCGACCAGCAGGTTCCCCGCAACCGTGAACTGGCCCCGATTGCGGTGGCCCGCAGTCTCGACACATTCGCTGCCGGTGAAGACGACGCTCCCGTCGCTTTCGACGCCGTGGACCTGCCGATTGCGGCGGTTGTCGTCGGCCGAAAGCAGGGCGTCGACGGCGTCGTCAATAGCGAGCCCGTCGGCGAGATACGACAGCGTCCGCTCGCCGAGCCAGTCGCTGGCGTGGCTCTGGACGGCCACCGCACCGTGTTCGGAGACGAACGGACAGAGCGCGCCGACCCCCGGCAGGCGGGTCGTCACGGCGACAGCGAACCGGTACTGGCGGCGGTCGTCGCTGTCCTGATACGGCTCGCGCACACAGAGACTGAGGGTCATGCCGAACCATTCGACTGCGTGGTCAAACCGCTTTGGTAGGCGATGGCTACGGCTGCAACAGGAATCGAATCACGGTGGTAGGCGTCGACTACGCACCCCGACCGATGCTGACTACGCACCCCGACCGATGCTGACTACGCACCCCGTCCGATGTTCGTACGACGTGAGTAACCGTCGACTACCCCGCCAGCACGGAGCGTCTGACGTAAGAACTAATGGTCGACCCCCACCCATAGTGGGTATGGGTATCATGAGTAAGATTCTCGGCGGCAGCGACCAGCGAAACGCCGAGGATTACGTCGAGTTGGATTTGGACAGCTTCGAGACCGCCACCGGTGGCGCGGGACCCGCCGTCCGCATCGCCGAGGTCGCGGGTCGACAGGACGTGATTCCGATCAAGGACGCCGTCTACGACGGCGATCTCGTTATCGCCGATATCACACGCCACAGCACCAAAGACAGAACGGTCGAACAGATAATCGACGAACTGCGGCAGGTCGCCGAAGAGGTAAACGGCGATATCGTCCAGAAGGGCGACGACCAGCTCATTATTACGCCGACCGGTATCAAGATCTCCCGCGAGAAGCTCTAAGAGCGGATTCGGGTCAGTCCTCCAGTCGAGCTTCTGCGCGCTCGGTCGACGCGGGCGAACCACCAGCGCCGACAGCATGGTACACAGAGCGGTAGTGCCAGATCTTCCGGAGCAAATACAGTCCGAAGATCCCGTCGAAGATAATGACGAACACTAAAAACGACGCGAGCTGTGGGAGGCCGGTCACCGAGGCGATCGCGAACGAGCCGATGCCGACAGTCGAGTTGTAAGTCGCGTGGATCGCCGCGGCGATCAGCAACCCTTTCACGATAATGGGCCCGCGGTTGTCGGGGTTGAACTTGGCCAGTCCGAGGTAGTAGCCAGCGATCGCCGAGTAGATGACGTGGCCGGGGCCAGCGAGCGCTCGGATCGCGGCGATATCGCCACCGGCGGCGATGGCACCGACGCCGAGACTGAGCTCGGCCAGCTCACCGGTTTCCTGGAGCTGCATGACGATGTACAGCGAGTTTTCGATGGTTGCAAACCCGAGCCCGGAGATCGCCCCATAGACCGTCCCGTCGACGACCGAATCGAACCGGTCGTCGGTGTAGGCATACAGTCGGACCGCCAGCAGCTTCACCGTCTCCTCGCCCGGCCCGACGATGAGGAAGTAAAACAGGACCAACCCGATCGGGCCGAGCGGCTGAAACAGCCCGCTGGCGGCGGTGTTGACGAGTGCGGCGAACGTCGCAAAGAGGATCGAGAGAATGAACGTCGTCGCCAACAGCGACAACGGCTCGCGTGTGGTCACGTCGGAGCGATAGACGTAGAGCGTCAGCGCCAAGGCGGGCACCACTGACAGCAGCGTCAGCATGCCGACTGCGGGCTCGGTGAAGGCCGCCAGCCCGCCGATCCAGACGAGGATCGCCAACGCGAGCAGGACCATGATCCACTTCGCACCGCGTGTCAGTAACCAGTAGAGCGCGACCGCCGCGCCGTCGACCGAGGTCCGTTCCTCCCACGTCGCCACGTCGTAGAGATCCCGAGAGCCGTCGGCGGCCGATTCGACGGGATCTCGCTGGTCGCTCATAGAAGTCGTTCGACGGCCGGTAACTAAGGTCTTCTCTCGATACCGCCGCCAGCGACGGGGTCGAACAGTGACCTTTCAAACCCACCCGCCCCTAACGACCAGCCATGATGGCCGATCGACGAATCCAGCACCCACCCCGGTGCAGCCGACAATGACCGACACGAACACGGCTGTCGAGGAGTCGACACCCCCCGACGCCGCTGGCGAGACCCACCGCGCTCGGATCAGAGGCATCTACACGACCGCTCTCACCCAGCGCTGTCTCGCCGCCGGGTGGACGGTCGTCGACGCCTCCGACCCCATCGAACGCCGCTTCGAGACGAGCTTCGGGACCGACGCTCCCGACGTGGCGATCGAGACCACCGACGACCGACAGGGCGTCGGCGTTCACGGGACGCCCGTGGCCGTCGACGCCGCGGTCGACCTCCTCGCCGAGATCGGGGTCGACAGCCTCCATTGGGCCGACCCGGCCCCCGAAGGCGCGGTCTTCGACGGTCGCGTCACCGACACCCGTGGCGGCGGCGCAGTGGTCGACCTCGGCGAGGGTGAGGGGTATCTCCCGTTTCGCGGCGTCGACGGCCGACTCGATGCTGGCGACTCGGTCCGCGTCCAGGTCCGCGAGACGGCCCCGCCGTGGGACGACGACCGACCACTGCTGTCGACGACGGTCGAGGTTTCGGCTGGGCTGGTCACGCTCGTCCCCGGATCGGGCGAGCCGACCGTCGACACCCGCGACGAGGCCGCTGCCCGCGAACTCGTCGGGATGACCGACCTGCTGGGTGTCGAGGCTCCCGAGGGATGGCGCATCCGCTGGGCCCATGCGGCGACCGAGGCCGGGATGGACGCGCTCGAACCCGCGCTGGACCGCGCGACTGACCGTGCGGCGGCGCTCGCGGCCTCGGTCGACGCCGAGACTATAGAGGGCGGCATCGACGCTGTTGGCGACACCGCTGGCGACGCGCCAGCCGAACTCGCCGCGCCGACGGCGGGCGCGTGGTGCTGGTTCGGCCGCGACTCGCGGTTCGCCCTCGACGAAGTGCGCCGCGAGGTAACGACGACGATGCCCGGCCACCACCGAATCAAGGCTGGGTCGTCGAGCGCAAGCGCCGGTGTCGACTTCGTCGAGGCGCTCTCCGCACCCGAAGACGGCGAGTTCCCCTTCACCGTCGTCGCCGACACGTTCGGACCAGCGACGGGCGACGAGGTCGAAATCGGCCACGGCAAACCCGCGGGCCACTGCATCAGCCTCGGCTCGGGCACTGTCACCGACCGCGACGACGACAGCCTCACCGTGCGCCGCGAACTGTCGGGCGGCGGCGTGTATGATGGGCTGGGCGTTCCCCGCGAGGCTGGCGATACGGCCACGACGACGGTCCGCGAGGGTCGGTGGTGGTATCCAACTGTCTACCGCGACAGCGAAGGGGGCCTGAAAGGAACGTACGTCAACATCTGTACGCCCGTCGAATGTTTTCCGGATACGGTGCGCTACGTCGACCTCCACGTCGACGTCCTGAAACACGCCGACGGCCGGATCGAACGGGTCGACGACGACGAACTCGACGCGGCGGTCGACGCCGGGAACCTGAGCGAAGGACTCGCTGAAAAGGCCCGGTCGGTCGCCTCGGCACTGGAAAACGCGCTGTAGTTACTCAGCTGCGCCGTTCAGTTCGAAGAGCCGCTCGTAATGCTCCCGGATGACGGCCTGTCCGTCGGCCCACGTTCTGGCGTTGTGGTGCAGAACGCTGATGACGAAGTACGGAGCGAGCTGTTCGCCCGTGGTCTCGCTCCCAGTGATTCGGGTCGCCTTGGTCCGATGGGCCCGGTAGGCCGCCTCCTTCCAGCCGTCCCGCTGTTGGCCGTGGAGCCGGTAGAACTCGGTCAGTGCCTCGGCGAACGCCTCGTCCATCCCGACGCACTCACAGACCTCCCTGAGCGACCCCTCAACGCACCACGGCGTGTCGTCGCCTCGCCATCGCTCGTCGGCCAACACGTCGGCGGCCGTCTCGTGGCGGGGATCGTTCTCGATGATGTCCTGTTTGAACAGCGCGTCGACGTGGGCACGCCCCGCCTGTCGGGCGTCGTCCGCGGGAACGTCGGGGAACTCACGCGTGTAGATGGTTCCCATCCGGTCGTAGGCGCGGGCCGCTGATTCGGTCGACCGCTTTTCGGCCATCCCGTTTTTCGGCTCGAGTTCGTCTTGGATCTGGTAGACGGCCGCGAAGAGGGCTGCCGTATCGGCTGCCAGCGATCCTGCGTCCGACTCGGGGGGGTGGCCGACCTGTGACGACGAACTCATCTCCGCCCACCCGCTGTCGAACGAATGTTCTGGATGTTTACAGTTTGACACCCACTCAGCTTCCGACTACTATACATAAACATACAGTTGAGTACCCATTTGTTTCATTTATTAGTTGTACCCCAAGAATTTGGTAGTCGACCGAATGTATAACGGATTGATGGATCTAGGAACGGCGAAAGGCGGCTCCCACCGGCTGTGAACAGCGGTCGCTCACTGCTCCGGATCCGGCGGCCCGTGTTACACTCCTGCCTTCGCTCGTCGTGAAAAGATGGGCCCTGCCGGATTTGAACCTCAGTCGCTCACTACGTTCGCTCCCTGCTTCAAATCTGACGACCCATTATCACTCCTCCCTACGGTCGTCGGAAAAATGGGCCCTGCCGGATTTGAACCAGCGACCACCGAGTTATGAGCTCGGCGCTCTAACCAGACTAAGCTAAGGGCCCTCGAACGCTGATTTTACGCCGTCCCATATGAGAGTGTCGAGTTTCGGTGTCGGTCGCCGATGGGGTCGACTGCGTTCGGTCGACGCCTTGTTGTGGTCCGTTCATGCCTGCGAGCGTTGCTACTCGGAGCAAAAGCTCCTCGCGAATTGTTCCGAGAGAAGACGCCGTCGCCAGGACTCGAACTCGCCGAGACGGTCGTGCTCACGGCTTCGCCGTTCGCGTGACGTGGCGCGAGCGCCACGCTTCCCTCACTTCGCTCGGTCGCTGCGACTCGTCTGCTCGAGTCCTGCCTGAGCGACTACAGCCGCGACAGTTGCTACTCGGAGCCAAGCTCCTCGTGTAGTTGTCGCGGCAGGAAGACGCCGTCGCCAGGACTCGAACCTGGGACCACCTCGTTAACAGCGAGGTGCTCTACCATCTGAGCTACGACGGCTCAACGCATTCCAAGGTAGTCGGATGCATTTAATAGGGCTTTCGTTTCTCGCCCGACGGAAGCGACATGCTTTCACACGCCGTCTCTCAATTCCGGTGTATGACCACCCTCGATGACGTGCTCCGAACGGTCGACGAGCGCGTCACCCCGACAGCCGACGAGCGCCAGCGGCTGTCGACCACTGCGGCGCGACTCACCGACCGCGCCGAAGCAGCCATCGACGACCGCGCGGTCGACGCCGACGTGCTGCAGGTCGGCTCTACCGCCCGCGGCACGTGGCTCGCAGGCGACCGCGACATCGATCTGTTCGTCCGCTTTCGGCCCGACCTCCCCCGCGAAGACCTCGAAACCCATGGGTTGGCAATCGGCCACGAAGTCCTCCCCGAAGGCCATCAGGAGTACGCCGAACACCCCTACGTCAAAGGCACCGTCGACGGCTTCGACGTCGACTGTGTCCCCTGCTACCGCGTCGACTCGGCGACCGACATTCGCTCTGCGGTCGACCGAACGCCGTTCCACACCCGGTATCTCGACGCCCGAATCGACGACGACCTTGCAGCCGACGTTCGCGTGTTCAAGCGATTCCTCAAGGGGATCGGGGCCTACGGCAGTGACCTCAAGACCCGTGGCTTTTCGGGCTACCTCTCGGAGCTGCTCGTCGTCGAGTACGGCGGGATCGTCCCGCTGTTGGAGGCGGCCGTCGACTGGTCGCCACCGGTCGTCTTCGATCCCGAAGACCACGGCACCACGACGTTCGACGACCCGCTGGTCGTGATCGATCCCACCGATCCCGACCGCAACGTGGCGGCGGTCTGTGCGGCCGAAAACGTCGCCCGGCTCCAACATTACGCCCGTCGACTGCTCGCCACCCCCGATCTCGCGCTGTTCTTCCCACCCGACCGGGAGCCGCTGCCCGCCGCCGAGATCCGCGACCGACTGGCCAGCCGAGAGACCACTCCGCTAGCTATCGTTTTCGAGACACCTGATATCGTCGACGATCAGCTGTATCCACAACTCGACAAATCCCTTGCCGGGATCGAATCGGGCCTCTCGACACACGGCTTCGATGTCTTCCGGTCGGCCGTCATGGTCGACCCAGCAGGCGAGACCGCCGTTCTACTGTTCGAGCTGTCGACTGCCGAACTCCCGGCGGTCGAACGCCACGAGGGACCCCCTGTCTCGGTCCGCGACCACGCCACCGGCTTCTTCGAGGCCTATGTCGACGACGACTCCTGTGTCGGCCCCTTCCTCGATGACGACCGCTACGTGGTCGAACGCCCCCGGGAGTGGACCGATGCCGCCGCCTATCTCGACAGCGAGGCGATCTTCGAGGTCGGCCTCGGCGTCCGCGTCGAGGATTCCCTTGCAGCCGACTACGACTTGCTGGTCGGCAGCGAGGCGGTCGCTGAGTTGGTCGACACAGTTGGTGCGGGACTGACCGATTATCTCGATCCGCGGCCCTGAACTGTTCCGCGACCCTCAGCTTCGGCGATACGTTTTAGCCGACAGTTACCCTATTAATCGTTATGGACCGAGAGACGGCCGAGCCGACAGTCGACCGGATACCGGGCGAGCGCGCCACGCGATGGGTCGACCATCACCACGAGACGGCCGCCCCGAGCACCTACGTTTTCGGGTTCGTCTGGGACCACTCGGCACCGGCCGCAGGGCCGTTCTGCACCGACGTCGACGGCAACGTCCTGCTGGATTTCACCAGTCACGTCGCTGCCGCACCATTGGGATATAACAACCCGAAAGTTATGGACCGCCTACGCGAGTTCGATCTGGTCGACCCCTTAAAAATCGCCGGACAGGACTTCTACGTCTCCGGTGGTCGGGGCGACGACGCGCTGCCCGGTCCGACCGAGCTGATGGACCGCCTGGTCGACATCACGGGCGAGTACGGGATGGACACCGTCTTCCTTTCGAACTCGGGGGCGGAGGCGGTCGAAAACGCGATCAAGATCGCCTACGACCACAGCGACGGCGGCCAGTACGGGATCACCTTCGACGGCGCGTTTCACGGCCGAACCTTGGGAACACTCTCGCTCAATCGATCAAAGGCGGTGCATCGTCGACACTACCCCGAACTGCCGTCGATTCACGACGTGCCGTTCTGTACCGACCGGGGCTGCACAGCCGCGACCTGTGACTGTGGTTTCCTGAGCGAGGGCGGCTCCCGGCTCCGTGAGATGGTCGACCCCGACCGGGGCTACCTCGATCCCGACGAAGTCGCCTTCATTATCCTCGAACCAGTGCAAGGTGAGGGCGGCTACCGGATTCCGAGTCAGGCCTTCGGCGACGAACTCGCCGCGGTCGCCGAGGAGTACGACATCACCCTGATCGCCGACGAGATTCAGAGTGGCCTCGGCCGAACGGGGAAGATGTGGGGGTCGGATCACTACAGCTTCGAGCCGGACGTAATTTCGGCCGCCAAAGCCCTCCGAATCGGCGCGACAGTCGCCCGCGAGGAGGTCTTCCCCGACGAGCCGAGTCGGCTCTCCTCGACGTGGGGCGCGGGCGACATCCTCGCGTCGATACAGGGCGCACTCACCATCGACGCCATACAGGAACACGACTTGCTGTCGAACGCGACCCGGCGCGGTCGACAGTGTGTCGAACTCCTCGCTGACGCGTTCGCTGATCGGGAGTGTGTCGTCGACATCCGCGGCCTCGGCCTGATGCTTGCGGTCGAGTTCGACACCCCGGATCGACGCGACGCGATCCAGACGGCCGCATTTAAACGAGGGTTGCTCACGCTCGGCTGTGGGCGCAAGACGCTACGATTGTTGCCGCCGCTGGACGTGACCGAACGCGAGATCGAACTCGGCGCGGCGTTGCTTATAAAGGCGGTCGACGACACCCGATAGCCGATAGCCTACATCCGGTAGCGGTTCGAGTCGTCGAGCGACGGGAGGCTATCGCCGCCGGTCATCTCCTCGAAAGTCATCCCCGAGAGGTACTCGTCGTAGGTCACGTCGTAGCCCGACCGAAGGTGGAAGTCGAGATCGCCGGAGTCGACCGTCTGGCGGTAGAGCAGATGGATGCCGCGGCGGACGAGTTCCTCGGGGTCGTCGGTCTCGAAGGCCGCACTCAGCATGGCGAGTTCGTTTTTCGTCTCTCGATCCAACGAGACTGAAAAGTCGTCGGCGAGGTCACTGTACTCGTCGGTGATGTCCTCGGTCAGTTCGTCGAGACTCATAGAGGCGTCTGGGACAGCAGACGGAAACGCGTTGCTGTTCGGATAGCGGGTCAGCTCCGGCTGGCGGGATCAGCATCCCTAAACCGCCCGCGTACGGACCGTCGACAATGAGCGATTCGGGCACCGAGGGGGATGGGGAACTCCCCGACGCCGCGACGGTCGAGGCGGTCCAAGCGGCGCTGATCGAGTGGTACGAGGCCGACCACCGCGACTACCCGTGGCGACAGACGGACGACCCATACGCGATTCTCATCTCGGAGGTCATGAGCCAGCAGACCCAACTCGACCGGGTGGTAGAGGCGTGGTCGGATTTCCTCGACGAGTGGCCCACCGTCGAGGCGCTGGCAGACGCGCCTCGCGGCGATGTCGTCTCCTTCTGGAGCAACCACAGCCTCGGCTACAACAACCGCGCGAAGTACCTCCACGAGGCTGCGACGCAGGTGGTCGACGATTACGACGGCGAATTCCCCGATACACCCGAGGGGCTCAAGGAGCTGATGGGTGTCGGCCCATACACCGCCAACGCCGTGGCCTCGTTTGCGTTCAACAACGGCGACGCGGTCGTCGACACCAACGTCAAACGCGTCCTCTACCGGGCTTTCGATATCCCGGATGACGATTCGGCCTTTGAGATCGTCGCGAGTGACCTTATGCCCGCGGGTCGTTCGCGGGTCTGGAACAACGCCATCATGGAACTCGGCGGTGTGGCCTGCGAGAAGACGCCCAACTGCGACACCGCGGGCTGTCCGTGGCGCGAGTGGTGCCACGCCTACGAGTCGGGCGACTTTACGGCTCCCGATGTCCCGACCCAGCCGAGTTTCGAAGGCAGTCGACGGCAGATGCGCGGGCGTGTCATTCGGACCCTCGGCGAGTACGACGAACTGACCTTGGACAAGTTGGGGCCACGGGTGCGAGTCGACTACGGCGGCGAAACGGGCGAAGAGTGGCTTCGAGGGCTCATCGACGATCTGGTCGACGACGGACTCCTCCAGACCGACACCAGAGGCAACACGACCGTGGTTCGGCTCCGGAACTGAGCTTCGACCAGCAGAACCGAACTCAGCATAGTTGGCCACAGATTATTATACTCGGTTCCCGTAGTCAGAGACGATGACCCCGGAGAACCGCCCCGACCGCCTGTGCCCCGATGGCGGGACCGAGAACGTCAATGAGGCTGTCGCAGCCGAGTGGGTCGACGACACCACGCCGTTCGAGCGCGTCTACGAGGTGCTGCGCCGCCGCTACGACCCCGAGTCGGCCGCCGAGATCGCCGCCCGCGCTCGGGTGTCAGCGACGACTGCGCGCAAACATCTGCGAACCCTCGTCGACTCCGGCGAGGCGACGACCGCCCAAGAGGGGCAGACGACACTGTACCGCCGGTCGGAGACGGCAATCGTCACCGAACACGCTCAGGCGCTCCTCGACGAGCAGACTCCCGAACAGATCGCCACCGGCATCGCCGAGATGAAAGCTCGGATTCGGGAGTGGCGCAAGGAGTACGACGTCGACTCGCCGGAGGCCTTTGCCCGCGAGTTGGCGGTGGTCGACGCCGACAGCGACCACGGCGCGGTGCTCACCGAGTGGCAGACCACCCGCCGGAACCTCGCGCTCGCGGAGGCGGCCCTCGCCATCGGCGAGGCGAGCCGGTCGGGCCACCTCTCCGGGAGCGACACGGACAGCGACACCTCCGCGCGTGCATGACAGCCGACGATGCCGAGACCCCACGCGAGGTGTTCGGTCCGATCGACGCCAGCGCGCTGCGAACGATCCGCGATCTAATCGTCGACCTCGAACCGCTGGTCGAGTCGGCCACCCTCGACGACCCGCTGAACCCACGGACGCTGTCAGTCGGCCTCGCCGACGGCGTCGGTGCGGCGTCGACAGCCCGACTCGACGTGCGGTGGAGTCTACAGGGGAATTACGCCGCACACTACACCGACGATGCGGACCGGAACTTCCGGTTCGACTGTCATCCGAAACCCGAGGCTCCGCGGCGTCACTTCCATCCGCCACCCGACGCGCCGAGTCGACCGGTCGAACCCTCCTGTATCTCCGTCTCGGAAGTCGCCTTGGTCACACGGGCAGTCGTTCAGCAGTGGCGAATCGCGTATAAAAGGGGTGGGTTCGACGGGCTCAACGACGCCGAGAACCCGCCGTAACCGCCTGTCGCGTGCGACCCGAGGTGGATGTGATTTGATCAGTTGTTGAGAGCCACGTCCTCGGCGTCGACACCCACGAAGGCCCCCTCGTTCCGCGCCGATTCGTAGGCGGCCTCGGTGACCGCGGTCACGCGCAGGCCATCGAGTGCGGTTGCTACTGGCTCCTCCCCAGTCCGAATCGCCTCGCTGAACGCGTCGGCCTTTGTCCGGCGGGTCCGGCGTCGGATTCGCGGCCAGTACTCCCCGTTGTCGGCGTCGACCTCGACGTACTCGCTGGGCTCCCAGTTGTACGCACTGAGGCCGACCGCGCCCTGTTCGTCCCACATCCAGATCTGTTCCCGCATGCAGGGTATCTCCCCCGACAGCGAGACCGTCGCCAGCGCGCCGTTGGTGAACCGCACTGTCACAGAGGCACTGCCGTCGACGCGCCCTCGCGGCGCTGCCGCTCGGCTATCCGCGGAACGTGGTTCCGCGCCTTCCTCGTCGATAAAGTGCATCGTCGCCGAGACGGCGTCGGGGGTGAGTCGGGTCGACCACAGAATGCAATCGAGCAGATGGCTCCCGGTATCGTACAGATAGCCGCCGCCCGAGAGATCGGGGTTCTGTCGCCACGTCCCCCGAAACCGGTCGACCCACTGCTGGCCCACCGTGGCGGTGATCCACCGCGGCTCCCGGTCGGCGCTGGCCCACACCTCGCGGGCCCTGATAAACGCCGGGTCGAGATGACGCTGGTAGCCGACCATCAACACCGGCTCGCGGTCGTCGTTCAGCGCGACGAGTTCGCGGGCCTCGGGGTCGACGCCGAGTTTCGCTCCGGCCGCATCGAGGGTCGGCTCGTCGATGTCGACGAGGGCGGCGATCCGGGCCGCCTCGTGGTCGCGGAAGCCGACACCCACGGTTGTACGGATAAAACCACCGCCGACGATACCGATCCGGAGCGGGTCGCTGTGGCCGACCGCGTCAGTCATACAGTTCCGTTTTCGGGCGGGTCAGTAGACGCTGTTGGCGGTTCGACTGACTATCACGACCCCGGACACGAGGGGAGCGACCTCCGCAGGAGATACTTTTACATGGGTTACTGTCGCAGTTGAGGGATAATGGTCAAGTCGACGGTTCGGTTTTCCGACACGGTGATGGATCGCGTCGAGGAGCTGGTCGAGGGCGAGACGTTTTCGAGCAAATCCGAGTTCCAGCGGTTCGCCGTCGAGTTCGTCCTCTCGGAGATCGACGACTACGAGCCCGAGATGCTGGATTTCGAGGACGTTCGCAACGACGTGTTTCCCGAGGACTCCCCCCACAGGGGCGACGCCGAGGTCCCCGAACCCGGCGCGGGGTTCTACCAGATCGCCGCCCGCGTTCGGCAGTTCGCCATCCGCGGCGAGATCGATACCGCCCGCGACCTGATCGACACCCACTATCCGGCGACCGATCCCCGGAGCCTGCTGCTCGACGACATCGTCGAAACCTACCGGACACGCGACCAGCCGCAGCTCCCGATAGACGAGTAACTCCGAGGCCCGTCTCTCCCACCCCGTCGACTACCTGACTGTCGACTGACCTTTTTGTTCCCTCTACCCGTTGAACACGTATGTCCGAGATACACGTCGTCGCCCTCGCTGGCAGCCTCCGGGAGGGAAGCTACACGCGCCTCGCAACCACCCGCGCCCTGCAAGGCGTCGATGTTGCTGGCGGCCACGGCGAACTGCTCGACCTCCGGGAGTACGACCTCCCGGCGTTCGACGCCGACCACGATGTCCAAGGCGACAGTCAGCGACTCGTCGACCGCGTGGGGGCGGCCGACGCGATCATCCTCGCCAGCCCGATGTACCACGGCTCGTACTCCGGCGTCCTGAAGAACGCACTGGACTACTGTGGGTTCGACGAGTTCGAGGGCAAAACCGTCGGCCTGCTGGCTGTTTCGGGCGGCTCGTTCCCGATCACGACGCTCGAACACCTTCGGTCAGTGTGCCGCGCGCTCGATAGCTGGGTGCTCCCCCATCAGGCAGCGATTCCGAACGTCCACTCGGCCTTTAACAACGGCGAGTTCGTCGACGAGGGGACAGAGGCCAGAGTCGACACCCTCGGGCGGCGTGTCGTGGAGTACGCCGATATCGAACCCGATCCGGCGACCTTCGAGAGCAGTCAAAACGAGGGTGCAGACGACTGAGGAGAGAAATTAGTGCGGTCGCAGATGTTCACAGTCGCCCGCGTGAACTACCTCCCTTCCGGCTTCGGTCTCGACGACGAGCCCGCCCGGGAACTGGACGTCGACAGCCTCGCCCTCGATCACTCGATTCGGCAGCTCGACGCGCACGTCTTGGCCGAGCGTCGAACTGTACTCCCGCCACCGATCCAGTACGGCATCGTGATGCTGCAGTTGCTCGTCCAGTGATTCGAGGAGCCGTTGGACGAACAGCCGCCGGTCGACATCCTCGCCGATCTCGGTTCGGAGCGTCGCAGACCCCTCGGGCAGCGTCTCGGCGTCGATGTTGGCGTTGACACCGATACCAGCGATGAGCCACGAGACGCGGTCGGCCTCGCCTTCCATCTCGGTCAGAATTCCGGCCAGCTTGCGGCCGCCCCGCTCGCCCGTTTCGCCGACCAACACGTCATTGGGCCACTTCAGGTGGGCGTCGACGCCCGCCTCGCGGCAGGCGCTCGCTGTCGCCACGCCCGCCGCGAGTGCTACCAGTGGGACGTGGGCCGCGGGCAGGTCGGGCTGGAGGACGACCGAACACCAGACGCCGCCGCTGGGGGCTGTCCACGAGCGGTCGAGCCGTCCCCGACTGCCGGTCTGCTCGTCGGCGACGACGGCCGTGTCGACGGCTCCCGCCATCGCCAGCTTGCGGGCGCGGGTGTTGGTACTGTCGACCGCGTCGTGGTAGTCGACGGTGTACGGTGCATCGAGTCCGAACTCGATGGCGGCCGCTCCGTAGTCGGGAACGCCGGTTATCGCGTAGCCGTCGTCGGTGCTCTCGATGGCGAACCCCTCCTCGCGGAGCGCTTCGACCTGTTTCCAGACCGCGGCCCGCGAGACCCCGAGCCGCTCGGCCAGCTCCGGCCCGCCGACCGGCCCCTCCTCGAAGGCCGACAGCAGCGCGCGACGTGTCTCGTTCATTGGGGCCAGTAGTCACTCCATACCAAAGAGCCGTCGGATACAAATCCACGCCCTTCCTACAGACGCCCATGATTACGTTTCTCGCTGGCGGCACGGGGACGCCGAAGCTGCTGGCCGGGGCCACAGCACACGTTCCAGCCGACTCGCTTACCGTCGTGGGCAACACGGGCGACGACATCGAACTCGGCGGGCTGTTGGTCTGTCCCGACCTCGATACCGTCCTCTTTCACGAGGGCGAGGTCCTCGACACCGAGCGGTGGTGGGGGATCGCAGACGACACACACGAAACCAACGCCGAACTCCACCGCCTCGCCGAGGCCGCCAGTCTCGAATCCGGACCCCGATACCTCCCGCCGCGCGACCAAACCACGGGGCGACCGATCTCCCGCTGGCGACGCTTTTCGGCGGTTGCGGAGTTCATGACCATCGGCGACCGCGACCGGGCGGTTCACATCACGCGGACGAGCCTACTCGACGAGGGCAAAACGCTCACTGAAGCCACGCAGATACTGGCTGACGCCTTCGATGTCGACCTCACGCTGTTGCCGATGACCGACGATCCCGTTGCGACTATCGTGTCGACCGACGAGGGACCGATCCACTTTCAGGAGTACTGGCTCGACAACACCGACCGGGCGGTCACCGGTATCGAGTTCCGGGGGGCCGACGAGGCCGACCCCACGAATCAGGTCATGGACGCCCTCGACGCCCCGGTCGTCATCGGCCCCTCGAACCCGGTGACGAGCATCGGCCCGATGCTCGCCGTGCCGGGGATCGAGGCGGCACTGGAGCGAACGCCCGTCGTTGCGGTCTCGCCGTTCGTCGAAAGCGAGGTGTTCTCCGGACCGGCGGCGGAACTCATGGCGGCCACCGGCCGCGAGCCGAGTACCCAGGGGGTCGCCGACGCCTACCCCTTCGTCGACGCCTTCGTCCTGGACAGCGACGACGGCACTGATCTCGACCGCCCGGTCGTCAGAACCGACACGCGGATCGATGACGAGGCCGACAGCGAGCGGGTTATGGAGGCAGTGGTCGACGCGCTGGCCGAGTTGGGGATCGACGTATGAGCAGGGACCGGTCGACCGACCGACAGCGGGGCGGTAGCCAGTGCCTACCGTTCGAACCACGGCTCGCGTTGGCGAGTCTGAGCGGCGAGGCCGACGCCGACTGGGCGGCTGCGGCGGCCGATCTCGCAGGTGCGGCTTTTTTAGGTGGCGTCGCACTCGACGAGCCGAGCCGCGAGGCCGCACGAGCGCTCGTCGACCGCGACCGACGGGAGTTCCTCCCTGATGACCCGCTGGCCTTTATTACCGACCAGCTGACCGCACTCGATGACGTGGCGATACAGCCCGGCGTCAACGTCAGGGCCACGACAGTCGACCCGATCCGTGAGGCGGCGAGTATCTGCGCCCAGCACGACGCCATGCTTGAACTCAACGCCCACTGTCGACAGCCCGAACTCCGAGAAGTCGGGTGCGGCGAAACGCTGCTCGCCGATAGTGACCGCCTAACGAAGTATATCGAAGCGGTTGATGCCGAGGGACCGGCAGTGAGCGTCAAAGTCCGCGCCGAGGTGCCGGGTGTCGACCTCCCGACTGTCGCCCGACGAATCGAGACTGCCGGAGCCGACGTAATTCATGTCGACGCGATGGACTCCGAGGCTGTAATTCGGGATGTGGTCGATGCAACCGACCTGTTCGTGATCGCCAACAACGAGGTCCGGGACCGCGAGAGCGTCCGGGAGTATTTCGACTACGGGGCCGACGCCGTCAGCGTCGGTCGACCGAGCCGGGAGCCGACCGGCCCCGTACTGCGCCGGGTCGCCAGCGCGGTCGAGGAGTGGGAGGTTCCGATCCAATGAGTCGCCCGGTCGACAGCCACCGAGACGACAGTCGACGGCCCGACAGTGATGGCCGCTCCCCGGTCGACAACGCCCAACTCGCGTTACTGCTCGAAGTCGCGGGGACACCCAAACCGGGCAACGTCGACCGCCACCGCGAGCTCGGAGACCTCCGGTTCGAACACTTCCTCGCTGGTGCAGTCGGAGCCCGGAGCGGCCTCCAACAGGCCGCCGACGGCGACACAGTCGGCGCAGCCTTCGAGCAGGCCGTCGACGGAATGTCGACTCAACAGGGCGGCAACACCCAGTTCGGCTGTCTGCTGTTGCTCGTCCCGCTTGTAACGGCGGCCGCGAGCGGATCGCTCACCTCCGCGAGCGTGCAGTCGGTCGTCGAGTCGACAACAGTCGACGATGCCGTCGGCTTCTATCGGGCCTTCGAACACGTCGACGTCGCGGTCGGCGACCTGCCATCGGAGGCCGACGAACTCGACGTGCGTCGCGGGAGCGATGCCGCTGATGCCCTCCGTAGGCAGAGCCTAACGCTGTACGACATCATGGTGCTGTCGGCCGACCCTGACGACCGGATCGGCGACGGCAACGCCCGCGAGTGGATCTCGGGGTTCGAGCGAACGTTCCGGGCGGCCGACGCGCTGCTGGCCGACGAGGGACCGGTGGGCGAGCGCACGGCCCGCGTCTTTCTCGATCTGCTCGCCGAGGAGCCCGACACGCTCGTCGCCACCAACCACGACGAGGCCACTGCGCGCGAGGTTTCGGAGCGTGCGGCCGCGGTCGACGGCGATCTTGCGGCCGCCGAGAGGCTGGCCGACGAGTTCGTAGAGGAGGGGTACAATCCGGGAACGACCGCAGATATTACGGCTGCGGCGCTGTTTATCGCACTCGAACGTGGACTCGACGTATGAACGAGATAACTCCCGACTGGCCGGTCGACCTCCGCGGTGTCACCGAGTCCATCGTCGCCACCCTCGGTCCGAACGAGCTGTGGAACATGGCCGCCCTCGGTCTGCATGCGCCCGACAAGCAAGCTGATCCGGACGAGCCGGTGACGGCGACAACGTGGGGAAACACCCGAACCAAGCGTAATTTTCATCGACAGGGTGGTGGTGTGGTGCAGTTTACCTCCGATCCGCGGGAGTTCGTCGACGCCGCCGTGACGATCCGCGAGGAACCGGAAGCGGTGTTGCCGAACGCCGACGCGTGGGTCGAGGTCGACGCCAAACTGGTCGACAGCGGTTCGGAGGGTGGGACCGAGTGGGAGCGATGGGAGCTTCGCCCGATCGCGACGGGAACGGTCGACGGTAGTCGGCCCCTAACTATCAACCGGGGGTTTTACGCGGTCGTCGACGCTACCGTTGCAGCCTCGCGGCTCGACGTGCCAGCATTTGACACCAATCGACTGGTCGACCGCCTGCGGTACTTCGAGGAGACCGTCGAGAAGTGCGGTGGTCCACGGGAGCTGGAGGCATTCGAAACCCTGAGCAGCGAGACTGGCTGGCGGGAGTACCCAGGACGGAACGAATCGTTTTAGTGTCGCTCGGACCGAGATGGCCGTATGGCAATCAAACCGAAGTACGTCAAACAGCTCGCAACGACCCTCCTCGAACGGTATCCCGAGGCGTTCAACACCGATTTCGACACCAACAAGGAAAACGTCGCCAAGCTCACCACCGTCGACTCCAAGGGCGTCCGCAACCGCGTCGCCGGCTACATCACGCGAAAGAAAGCCGCAACGGTCTGATTCTCGGGACGAATCGAGCAGTGTTCGCTACCGATCAGTAGACGTAGTCGTCGGCACTCAGCTGGACGTAGCCGCCCTTTCGGAGCGACCGCTTCTGCTTTTTGTACTGATACAGCACTTTCGCGCCCGAAAGCCCCGACCGGAGCGTGCTCGTTTTGAGGAGGTTCGACCCATCTGCCGCGAGCATTCCGTTGACTGTGTTAAACGTTTGATCCCAATCGTTCGGCCCGTAGCCGCGACAGAGTTCGGCGAAGGCGACGTTCCGTAGCAGTTCGTCGTCGACCGCCTCGTGCCAGCGGTCGTTGTAGGCCGACAGCTCGCCGTCGGCGGCCAACTTGCCCGCGATCGCACCGGTTCGGACCGCGACGTGGTCGCCACCCTCGTGGAACGCCGAGGTGGTTCCCATCGCCCCGCCCGCGACAGCGATCCCGGCCTCGATTGGCGACTCGATCGGCTTCGTCGACGAGATGCTGTAGGTCTCGGTGCCGCCGCGCTTGCCGCGGCCTTCGACCAGCGGGAAGTCGGACTCGATGTCGTAGGCGTCGCCCCACTGCCACTCCAGCAAGCGGCGGATGTAGGTCGACCCCTGTGGAATACTGTCGTCCTCCGGTCGCAGGAGTTCGTACTCGTCGCGGTCCTCGACGGCGTCGATGTCGAGGCCGATCGGCATCGTCAGTCCGACCCGGCAGACCCGCGCGTCGTTCGGGAACACCCACGGATAAGCGGTGTGGCCGGGCATGACACCCCACCAGAACTTGATCGCCGTCTTGAGTTCCTCGAAGACTTCCTCGGGGAACCGCCGATACTCCTGATAGGCGATGTGGTTGACCTTCGGAGAGGCCAACAGTTCCGAGGCCTGCTTGCTGTCGGGGAGATAGCTATCGAGGACTCGGTTGGTGACGGTGCGTTGGGGGCCGTCGGCGAGGATCAGGGAGTCGGCCCCGATCTCCTCGCCGCCCGCCAGCGAGACGACGTGGCGCGGCTCGTCTTCGCCATCCACATTGAGGTCGCTGTCGACGCCCGTGACTCGGACCTTGATCCGGTACTCCGCACCGGCGTCCTCGGCACGCTCGCGGAGCCAGTCGTCGAACCGCGCGCGGTTGAAGGTGTAGCCGAAGTGGTCGTAGGAGGAGTCGATACCCGTGCTTGTGAGCGTACAGGACTCGGTCGGGCCGATGAACTCCGCCCGATCGAGGTGTTGGAGGACCACCCCGTCGGGGAACTCGTCGGGGTGGATGTCCATGATGTCGACCCAGTAGTCGAGGATGCCCGCTGCGTCGGTCGAGTCGGGGCCGAGTCCGTCGCGGTCGGCCCGCGGGACGCCCTTCTCGAAGACGACTGCGGAGGCACCACCGCTGGCGGCCGCGTGGGCCGCTGCGGTCCCGGCTGGCCCACCGCCGACGATGGCTACGTCTACGCGTTCCATACCAGTTACCCCGCCGAGTCGGTATTAAAGCCACTGAACTCGTGGCCGGTAGCTTGGTAGTAGGTGGTGACTACGCCACTGCGAGAGATCGTAAGGCGGTATATAATCCCGGTCCTACCAGTTGGTATGTCCGCCGACGCCGAACTCCGTCGACTGTTCGCCACACACGCCGAGTCGGACGGCCCGTTGGTCCCCTCGCTGGCGGTGTTAGAGACACTCGCCGAGACACTGGGCGAGATCCGCGCATCGGCTGGTGCGGCGGCCCACCACAGCGAGGGGTCGACGCTTGCATGGAACACCCCGGCGATGGACGACGCTCCGGTCGGGATGGCGATCTCCGGACCGGCGTATCAGGACAACCCGATCTCCTATGTCAACGACGCTTTCGAGGAGATCACCGGTTACACGGAGGCCGACGTGGTGGGTGGTAATCTCCGGCTCCTGCAGGGTCCCGAGACCGCCAGCGCGCCGGTCGACGATCTCCGGGAGGCCCTCGACATCTGGGCCCCGGTGATCGTCGACCTCCGCAACTACCGCAAGGACGGCACCCTGTTCTGGAACCGGCTCGCGCTCGCACCGATCGCCGACGAAACGGGGACGATCAGCAACTGGGTCGGTTTTCAGGAAGATATCACCGACCGACGGTTGTAGGCGCTGCCTAACGGTCCGTTTGGAACGATCTATTTCCGGTAAATCCCTTCGTTTCGCTTGTCGGCCTCGTCGTGGATCTCTTGAAGCGCCTGTTCCTGGTCACCACGTGAGAGGCCGCCGGATTCGGCGTGTCGACCGTCGTACTGCCAGCTCGGGATCGCGTTCCAACTCGACTCGGTTGCTCCGTCGCCACCCTTGTCGGTACTCAGTCGAGCGAACACGAGCACGGAGACAGTGAGCACGACGAGAGCGAAGAGCAGCCGGCCGTAGCTGACCGCGAGGAGCCACCACAGGCTCCCACCGACCAGCAGATAGATCGAGAGCACGACAAGCGCCGGTCGCCACACCGACCGCAGTCGACTGCCGAATCCCATAGCTGTGTGTTTGCTGTCATTCGTCTTCGGTCTCTGGTTCGCCGAGCGGAAGTCGACACCCTTCCGACTGCCGTACACTCATGTGGGTGGACACCAATTTCCGTCTATGGGTCCGCCGGAAATTGCGATTTTACGACAGAAAATTCACGGCCTGTCGGCCGACGACTACGCGACTGCTCTCCGATCTCGGCTTCCCGAGACCGAGATCGCGGTCGGTCGGACACCCGACGAAGAACAAGAGTTGCTCGAATCGGCCCCGATCGTCACCGGGTTTTCGATGGACCCGACAGGGGTCGACGCCCCGAACCTCGATCTCTTTGCCTGTGTCTACGCCGGGGTCGGCCACCTCGATCTCGATGCCTTCGAGGCCAACGACACCGCCGTCACCAACGCCTCCGGCGTCCACGGCCCCAACATCGCCGAGTACGTCCTCGGGGCGATCCTCTCGTTCGTCCGGGGGTTCAAACGGGCCTGGCGACAGCAGGATCGCCACGAGTGGCGGTCGTACCCCGCCCGCGAACTGCAGGGCAGCACCGTTACCGTCGTCGGTCTCGGGGCGATCGGCCAGTCGGTCGTCGACCGACTCGATCCCTTCGGCGTCGACACCATCGGCGTCCGCTACACCCCCGAAAAGGGCGGGCCGACCGACGAGGTGCTGGGCTTCGACGAGATCCACGACGCGCTGGCCCGAACCGACTATCTCGTCCTTGCGTGTCCGCTGACTGACGAGACACGCGGCATCATCGACAAAGAGGCGTTTTTGACGCTGCCGACCGACGCCTTCCTCGTGAACATCGCCCGCGGGGGCGTGGTCGACACCGACGACCTCGTGACCGCACTGCAATCGAATCGCATCGCCGGAGCCGCCATCGACGTGACCGACCCCGAGCCGCTGCCGAACGACCACCCCCTGTGGGATCTCGATACGGCCTCGATCACGCCCCACAACGCGGGCCATACCCCCGACTACTACGAGCGACTCGCCGAGATTCTGGCGACCAATGTCGAGCGCTACCGCGCGGGCGAAACCGAGTACGAAAACCAGGTGGTCTAAGCGAGCTGTCGGGGGTCGGCGTGTGAGAGATAGGCCGTCAGGTCCGTCGTCGTCAGCATCCCGATCACTCCCGACTCCTCGTCGACCACCGGCAGATGGTGGAAGCCGCGGTCGACCATCGTCTCTGCGACCTCGGTGATCGCATCGTTCGCGGTGACTGTGACGACATCGGTGGCCATGTAATCGGCGACCGTCGTCTCGGCGGCCGCCGCGTCCTCGGCGGTCATCCGAACGAAGTCAGTCGTCGTGAGAATGCCGAGCAGCTCGTTGTCCGCGCTGGTGACGACCAGCGAACTGATGTCGCGGTCGAGCAGCGTCGTCGCGGCCGCTTGGACGGGTGTGTCCGGCGAAACTGATTCGACTGGCGAAGACATCAACCGGCCAATAAAGACATCTGTCATAGTCATTGATACAGGTTCTCGTACAAAAACGTTGGTACTCGGTCGGGGTCGGTTAGTGGTCGGCCCGTATTCAGTTTCTCTCCGCCAATCACCGAAAATCCGAACAGTTAGGCAGCGGTCGCCGTTAGATCCAGCCCTCTTCGACCAACAGTTCGCCGTTCAGGACGCTCGCACCGGCAGCACCGCGAACGGTGTTGTGAGCCAGACAGTTGTATTTGAGACCGGAGTCGGTCTCCTCGATCCCACCGGCCGAGATCTGCATTCCGTCCTCGCGGCCCCGGTCGAGTCGCGGTTGTGGGCGGTACATCTCGTCCTCGCCGAAGACGTGGATCAGCTGGTCGGGCGCGCTCGGCAGGTCGACGCCAGGGTACTCGCGCATGGCTTCGCGGGCCTCTGCGGCGGTCGGCTCGTCAGCGAGGTCGACGAACAGGCTTTCGAGGTGGCCGTCGAGGGTCGGAATCCGGTTGCAGGAGGCGTTGACCGTCGAGTCGTGCATGCTGAGCTCCGCGCCGTCGAAGCTCCCCAGCAGCTTGCGGGACTCGGTCTCCATCTTGGGGGCTTCGCCGCCGATGTGTGGGATCGCGTTGTCGATGATCTCCATCGAGGTCACCCCGGAGTAGCCCGCCCCGGAGACGGCCTGCAGCGTGGTAACGTCGACGCGGTCGAGGCCGAACTGGTCGAGGGCGGCCAGCGTGGGCACCATCGTAATCGTCGAGCAGTTGGGGTTCTTGATGAGCGCGCCGTCCCAGCCGCGCTCGTCGCGCTGGACCTCGATCAGCCCGAGGTGGTCGCCGTTGATCTCCGGAATGGTGAGCGGCACATCCTCGGCCATCCGGTCGTTCGAGGAGTTCGAGGAGATGACGTAGCCTTCCTCTAAGAATTGGGGCTCGACCTCGCTGGCGACTCCCGAGGGCAGCGAGGAAAAGAGTAGGTCGACGTCGTCGGAAACGTCGTCGGGCGTCGTCGCGCCGACTTCCATCTCGGCGATCGCGTCGGGAATCTGGGTTTCGACCCGCCATTTGGCGGCCTCGCGGTAGGTTTTTCCGGCGCTCGACTCGCTCGCGGTGAGTGCGGCGATCTCGAAGGTCGGATGGCCATCGAGTAGCTGAATGAACCGCTGTCCGACCGCGCCCGTTGCTCCGAGAATGCCAACTTGTACTGTCATTACCGTGGGGTACAGACTCATACACATAAGTGGGTCGGATTGCCACGCAGTTCCCCGAACAATCAGGTAGAATACGGCTGCTATCGGTCGATCCGTGCCGGAACTGTCAGTTTCTGCCAATTGTTTTGGTATAAATCTAGGGTGAGTGTCGACCGATGGTTGTGCCTGTCCATCACATGGTGTACTTTGGTTGGTGATTTTCAACCACGTGCTGTTCGGTCGCTGGCTTCCGGGCGACTCATCAGAAGGTGTAAAGCGTGGGCTAAGCTATGTTCATCTGCGTGCCCTAGTCCCCGGCGGAGTACTCCTCTTTGGGAGCAATGATCATCCGGAGAACCCAGGCACGTGATATACGGTTCGCTGTCGACCGTAAGTGATAGCTGCCCGGCACGAGGGTTTCCCGACCGACATGGCATGCCGCCGCTGGATGAGGTCGGGCGTTAGTGTTCCGGGTAATATATCCTTTGAACCTTATAATTATAAGTATTAATTTTAGTTATTTGTATTTATATATTTATTTTTGACACAGTTAGAGCTGAGTAGTGTAGCCAGACTACCACTGTTTACGAACTAGCCGTAAATGCTATTGCTACACAAATTCAACACAAAAGCATGTCCGAAGCCGAGAGCCCACCCGATAAGACCACTGTGAACATTCGGATGACAGAAACGTTTCTTGCCGACGTTGATGGGACATGGCAAGAGTACGGCTACAACAGTCGCAGTGAATTCATCCGCGACATCCTTCGAGACGCCGTCAAACATCCGAACTTCAACCGTGCCGATTTGAAGGCAATGCTCGCTGGCGAAGTCGAAATCCAGGACGGACGCACCCACTCTAGCTCAGAAGTGAAGTCCGAATACGGGCTCAGCGATGCCGAGGAGTGATTGATGAGCGAAGACTGGGATTGAGAGCTGACGGATACAGCCAATCGACAGTTCAAAAGTCTCGATGAGTATGCCCGCGAGCGAATCTCCTCCAAATTGGACGAGATCGTAACTGACCAGTGGCGAGAACTCACTGACTATTTAGAGCCACTGCAAGGCGTTCCGCATCACAAACTCCGAATTGGTCCGTTCCGTCTTGGCTGCCGAGCTGACCGAGGTCTGATTTCCGATGTGCAAGACTGCGAGCGCGTATCTTGCACAGAGGGTTCGATGAATATAGACTATTCAGATCGTTCTATACAGTGAAGTACTACTCAGAAAAGAAGGGATAATCACAGATCAAATATGATAAGAATCCCATAGATTACAAGCCCCACTCCAAGAATAACACCACTAACCCACCTTCTTGAACTCAGAAGGCTGAGACCAAGAATTCCAAGTCCACACAGTGCCCAAAATAGCCCAGTCCAATAGCGGTTCAGCTCGGCGAATCGCGGTGAAATCTTTGGAGCGAGTAAAGTAGCGACACCAATCCCGACAAATACGATACTCGAAATGATCTCAACAGTATTGATTGACTCCCCATAGAGTGCGAATATACCCATTGCTAACAGACCAAGAAAGATATATGAGAGACCGGTCCACAATCCACCGAAATTCAAATGGTTTCTCTCGGCCATTTTATTCGATTTAGATACTGATCGATGAATATACTTCGGATAACAGTATCGGATTGTGGCTTCGATCCGCCAAAACATCAATACGCACCTGGAGTAGCACCGCAGATTCAGTAGGCCGAGAACAGAATTAACCTGAACACCGTGCTATATTGATCCTCTAAGTCTTGCACATCAAATTGAATATCAGAACCGCCTGTCTGGTGCACTATTGACTGACCCCTGCTGTGATTCGATTATGGATAATTCATACCCCTCAACCGATTAGCGCCATAGATTTCACCTTCATTAAGACTACTAGTAGATTTTCGCCCGGTAGTGTTCCGGGTGACATTTTGACAACTTATAAACAGTATCCAGATGATTTATGACTGCTGATCCGATCTAGTATAGAAAATTCAGGAGTCTAAGTCGCTGCTGTCTATTATCGTCGCTTTTCCCTTGTACCTTGAAGCGGTTGCTGTCGTCTCACCCACGATTTCGGCCTGTTTCGGGCCGAAGAACGTGATCGTTACTTTGTCACCGGCATTGATCGGTCGGGTACCACTGAATTGAATCGGATACCGATTTTCGGTTCTGAAGAACGGTCTGTTCCCCGAAAGTGAGATATCATTCCCCCACGATTCGACGTACTGAATACCAAATCTGTTTTGACCTGTACTTCCATTGTTTCCTTGGTATCGATTGTGTACCATTCGGATTGTAATCTGATCACCAGCAGCAAAATCGCCGGTCGAGAACTCTCCGACGTTCCCCTCATGGAATTGTTGCCCAGTTTGGGAACTGAATTTGTTCGGATTGAGGAATGTCAGCTCACCCTGCTGTCCACTGGTGTTTTCCCATTGAACGCGTACCGAGCCGATGTCATCGCCCTCGAACGTCGGTCCGTGATCGTATTGAATAGTGATATGATCGATATCACCCCGATTGGGGTTGCCTCCACCGCCTTCCCACGAGCGGTACTCGACACCGAGACTGACATCAGTCTGACCCATAAATCGGATCTGTTCGGGCTCTCGTAGTTCAGAGCCGAAGCCGAGGGACACAGCGCCGATTGATGCGGCAATAACGACTACGACTGCAACCATCAGAATCGTTGCAACGACCGGTGAAACAGCTCGATTGCGGGATTCAGCAAACAAGCTCACTACACTGTATTGTGCATTTGAATCAATATAGAATTTTTGTATTTCAGTTAGATCACAGACACATACAATTCGATATCTGTCCACAGAACTCTCTGACAGTACTGTTGCGGTGTGTTCTATGGCGAACTCAGTAATTGATATATAAATAGTCGGCAATTAACAAGGTGTATGCTCCGTTCGCTCCTGAAACTGACAGCGGTAACACATGCGATTCTCGCTACGAGCGTGGCTATCCACAGTCGACTGACAGACCGCGAGGCAGGGGTTTGGATACCGCTCACGTTCGTCTTCGGACTGTTCGGCGTCGCTGGCTATCTGTTGGATCGGTAGTCCGCCTCGGCCCCCGTGGTTCGGCTCGAAACCGGCAGACAACGGAACGCTTGCTGGAGTGTGAACCACATTCACTCCGGGCACACTACTCGGAGTACTCCACCGGCGGCGTTGCTGTGGACGCAATGGCCTCGACGAAACCAGTAAGTGGACGCCAGTCGACGGGTTCAGTATGTCCCTTGAGTCCCGCATCGAAGCGGGTGGTCGACGGGTCTTGCGGTCACCACTCTGGACGGGACTCGTCGTGACGCTGTTTTTCGTGGTACCGACGCTGCTGATTCCAGCCGTTCCGCTGTGGGTCTCGGCGGTGACGTTCGTCACCATTGGCCCGCCGACCGTTGTAGCGTTCTACCTGCTCTATGGAATCTACGGCTGGCTGTTTGGCTCCGAGGAGAAGCCAACGACTGAGGCAACCGAGGACATCACCGACGACATCGAGACGTCTGTCGACCGGCTCAAATATCGGTATGCCCACGGCGAGATCGACGAGTCGACGTTCGAACAGCGGCTCGACCAACTGATAGAAACCGACGAGTTGCGGCGGCAACTCACCCAGCGTGAGCAGGTCGAAACCGAACAACAGCTCCGAAACGGGTAGGGCCGCCTCGTCTCAGCCGGGGATACTGTTACAGCCGCGGTCGCTCATCCGGACACCCGTATCGGGCCCCTCGTCGACCCAGACACGAACCCCGAAACACTCGCGGTCGTCGAGCAGGTACCGATCACCGATCCACGACCGCCACCACGGCGGATCGTTGACGCGATCAAGACGTCCCAGATCCACCGTCGACCAATTTTCCCGCCCATCGAGTCGGGCTCGAACGACGAAGGTACCCGGATCGTTCCGTCCCCCGGAGACGGTCGTCTGGCCAGCCATCGAAAACCCGGTCTGGACACCGTCGCCGTCGGTATCCGGTTCGAGTGAGACTGTCCGCGGCGGGACGGTGACTGTTCGGTCGACCACCAACTGACTGCCGCCGTCGGCGTACACCTGTACGTCGACTGTCGCCGCCTCGTCGGCGGCCGACGTGACCGCGACGCCATCCAGATAGTGTGTCGGTGGCTGGACGATTCCGAGGAAGACTCCAACGCCGAGAGACGAGAGGCTGCCGAGCACAACAACCAGCACGACGAGTTTTCGAACACGAGACACGTCTCTCCCAACTATTATTATATACATACCGTTTTATAAATAAAACCGTGTGGGGGTGGGTTCTGTCAACCACCGCTGTGCGGTCGTTGATTTAAAAGGCCGACAAGACAAACGAAGATCCCGTACTGCTGCGTCGACTTCAGGCGAGGAAGACGTGCCGCGGTCGATCCGCGAGTACGTCGCGGCCCCACTGAACGGTGTCGCGGAACTCGTCGGAGCCGAAAAAGCCCATCGCGTCCTGCTGGGAGCGCCACTGGCTGGCGATGAACATGTCGTTTTCGTCCTCGTGGTTGATCATCAGATCGGTCTCGATGTGGCCGTCGATCTCTTCGAGCACCCCGCCGACGGTGGCGAACTTCTCGATGAAGTCCTCGCGGGAGTCGGGTTTGACCGTGTAGAACATCCCCATCGTGCCGAAGCCCGACTCCTCGCCAGCCCGCTCGACGATCCCCGGTAGCTCCGAGAGGAAGCCCGCGGCGGTGTCGGCGGCGCTGGCGGTCTCCCAGATCGAGACGACCGCCCGTCGACTCCCGTTTTGGGCCCCGTAGACCGCGGTTTTGACGTGGCTGCCGTAGTGGTCGAAGTTCGACCGGAGGCCCTCTACCTCCTCGAACAGCTCGTCGGTGTCGGCCTCGGAGTAGAGCACCGTCGCGTACACGTCCTCGCCGTGGGGTTTGCCCGCGTAGATGTCGAGATCGGCCAGCTCGCCGCGGATCGACTCCTCGTCGGCCGGGTCTTCGGTCTCCGGCTCGGTGTCGTGACCGTGGCTATGGCCGTCGTCGTGATGGCCCTCGCCATGATGCTCGTCGCCGCCGTGATGGTCCTCGCCATGGTGATCTCCGTGGGCGTGGTCGCCGTGACCATGGCCATGGCCGTGTGGTTGGCCCTCCTCGTCGACGGTCGGCACCGTCTCGCCAGCGAAGTAGGCGTCGAGGTCTTCGACGGGGAACCGTCGACCGATGTAGAAGGAGCCGAACTCGCCGTACTTCGAGGTGGCCTCGTCGAACCGCATCTCGTAGACCACGTTCTTGATCTCGACTGGGTCCTCGGCGAACAGTGTTACCCCCCACTCGTGGTCGTCGAACCCGACCGAGGAGGCGATCACCTGCTTGATCTTCCCGGCGAAGGATTTGCCGGTCTTCCCGTGGCCGCTCATCATCTCGGCGCGCTCGTCGAACGGCAGGGTGTACCAGTTGTCTTCCTCACCGCGGCGCTTGCTCATCGGGTAGAAACAGACGTACTCGTCGTCCGGGATGTCGGGTTTGAGTTTCCCCTCGATGTAGTTCCGCAGTCCGGCGTCGACGTCCTCGATATCGCCCTTGAAGTAGTCGTCCGAGACGTAGCCCGAGACCTCTGTCACCGAGAGGTAGGAGGTCGGCTGGCTCGTGAATCCGGCCAGCGGCGTCTGCTCGAACTGACGTTCGGCCCGCGACAGCGCGTCCAGCGTCGACCGGAAGTGGACGATCAGGAAGTCGGCCTTGTCGCCGAGGATCGAGAAGATCGCGGTTGCGCCCTCGCCGTCCTCTACGTCGGCCAGCGACTCGTGGGCCGAGAGGTATTGCTTCCCGGCGGCGAGTGCCCGTTCCCGTTCGTGCTCGGGGGCTGCCCGCCACGCGTCCCAGTCGATCGACCGGAAATCGTGCAGCGAGTACCACCCTTCATCCGTCTGTGGGACTTCGACCATGCCTGATATTGGGTCTCAGATGGTATGGGGTTTACGTGTTTTCTCGGCCAGTGGGAGGCACAACGACCGACGGGAGCACCTCCGTCAGCGAGGGCACCGAGCCGTTCGAGGGAGACACGGAACCGTTATTCCGCGCGCAGAGCAACGTGTAACCAATGGATATTCCACGAGACAGTCGACCACACGGGCCACGTGTCAGGGGGGAGCCCTAACCGTGCGGGTCGGCGTCGTCGGGGCAGGAATCTCAGGTCTGTCGGCGGTCCACGAACTCGCCGACAGCGAGGCCGAGGTTGTCGCCTTCGAGGCCCGCGACGAGCCCGGCGGGATCGTTCGCAGTCGACGAATTGACGGCCACCTCGTCGAACTCGGTCCCCAGCGACTCCGGCTAACCCCGGGTATCGAGTCGCTGGTCGACGCGCTGGACCTCCACGACGAACTCCGGTTCGGCGACGACGATCAGCCCTTGTATATCTACCACGACGGCCAGCTCCGGGTCGTGCCGCTGTCGGTCCGGGAGGCGATCACGACCGACCTCATCAGTCCGCTCGGCAAGCTCCGCATCCTCGCCGAACCGCTGACTGGGCCAGCCCGCGAGGGCGAGACCGTCGACGAGTTCCTGGTCCGACGGTTCGGCACACAGGCCGCCCGCCGGTATATGGCCCCCTTGTATAGCGGCCTCTACGGCACCGATCCCCGCGAGATGCTGATGGAGTACTCGCTGGGACGGGCCCTCGACTCGGCTGGCGTGGGTCGGAGCCTGCTGGTCTGGCTGGTTCGCCGACTCATCAAGGGCCGCGAGACACCACCGATCTGCACCTTCGAGGAGGGCCTTGGCACGCTGACGACCGCGCTGTACGAGGCCCACGCCGAGTCGATCTCGCTGTCGACGCCGGTCACCGTAATCGAGCGGGCTGGCAATGGGTACGAACTCCACACAGAGGCGGGCACCGAGCGCGTCGACGAGGTCGTGGTGACGACACCCGCAGCCACCAGCGCCGAGCTGCTTGAACCGGTCGACGCCGACCTCGCGTCGACGCTGCGGCGGTTCAACTACAACCCGATCACGATGGTCTTCCTCGAATCCGACTACGACCGCGAGGGGATCGGCGCGCTCGTCCCCGCGGGCGGCGAACTGCCGATCAGCGGCAGCACGTGGAACGCGAGTTTTCTCGACCGCGAGGGGCTGTTTACCTGTTATGTCGACCCCAACAGTTTCCCCGAAATGGTCGACAGCACCGACGAGGAACTCGGTATTGTCGCTGCCGATGCCTTCGAGGAACTGTCGGGAGCCTCGGCAACCCCCATCGGCGTCCACCGCTGGGACCCCGGGATGCCGGCCTACGACGGGTCGTGGACCGCGATGGACGAGCTGTCGACGCCCGACGGCATCCACCTCTGTGCGAACTTCGTCGGCCGGGCCGGGATTCCGGGCCGCATCCGGAGCGCGAAGGGAATCGTCGCGTCGATCTGCAGCGACTGAATCCGGCGACAGCCGGGGGCCGAAACCGGGAACTAGTGCCGACTGAAACCGGGAACTAGTGCCGACTGAAACCGGGAACTAGTGCCGACTGAAACCGGGGGTGTCGACGCTCCATGCGAAGTACATTTACCACCGAAGTACCAATACGAAACCATGGAAACAGCGATTGTCCTGCTGAATTTCGGTGAACCCGCGGTGCCGGAGCGAGAGGTCGTTCGTGAGTATCTCACGCGCATTTTCTACGACAACGCCTCGCTGGAGGACGCCGAAAGCGAGGAGGAAGCCTGGGAGCGCTCCCGCGAACTCGCGGGGCGTCGACTGCCCAGCCTGATGGAGGAGTACAACGAGATCGGCGGCTCACCGCTGCAGGAACAGGCTGGCGAGCAGGCCGACGGCCTCGAGTCGACCCTCGAAGACCGCGGCCACGAGGTCGTGGTCTACCACGCCATGCAGTTCATGGAGCCGCTGATCACGAACCTGCCCGAAACGCTGGCCGCCGACGGTATCGAGCGCGTGATCGCCGTTCCGATCTACCCGCTGTGTGGCCCGTCGACCACCGTCTCGTCGATCGACTCCCTCGAAGCGGCCATCGACGAGGAAGCTGACTACGAGCCGGAGTTCACCGCGATCACCGGCTGGCACCGTGTGCCGGTCTACAACCGCCTCCGTGCCGAGGGCATCCAGTCGTTCCTCAACGAGGAGGGTGTCGACCCCAACGACCCCGACACCGCGTTCGTCTTTTCGGCCCACGGTACACCGCGGAAATACCTCGCCGGGGGGAGTCGCTACGACCAGTACGTCGAGGAACACGCCGCCACAATCGCCGGAATGGTCGGCATCGAATCCTACGAGATCGGCTACCAGAACCACGCCAACCGCGGCATCGAGTGGACCGAACCCGAAACCGAGGACGTGGTCGTCGACCTCGGTGACTCCGCAAAACGAGTCGTCGTCGAGCCGATGAGCTTCATGCACGAGCAGTCGGAGACGCTGGTCGAACTCGATATCGACCTCGCCGAGGACGCCGCCGAAGTCGGCTTGGATCTCCACCGGGTTCCCGTCCCACACGACGATCCGCGCTTCCCCGACCTGCTGGCGGACGTCGCCGAGCCGTTCCTCTCGGGCTTTGCGCCATCGTACTACCAGCTTCGACAGTGTCAGTGTCGCAACGAGGAAGGGACCTACTGTTTCAACGCCGAACTGCCGCCGCAGGCTGAGCAAGCTGGCGACTAAGCGGCCAAACCTGCTGATCAGTTACCGTATTCTTGAGCAGCCTCGAAGAAGGCCGCGACGTTTTCGACCGGCGTGTTGCGGTCGACGCCGTGACCGAGATTCAGAATGTGACCGTGGTCGCCTGCGGCCTCGATGACCGCCTTCGTTCGGGCTTTGACCTCGCTCGGCTCGCCGTACAGCAGTGCCGGATCGAGGTTCCCCTGCACGGGGATGTCGCCGAGTTCGTCTCTGGCCGTTTCGATGTCGACCGTCCAGTCGAGGCCGACGACATCGGCCCCGCTGTCGGCCAACAGATCGAGGTTGCCGGCCATGTTGCGAGCGAAGACGATCGTCGGCACGTCGATCGCATCGAAGATCCGCTGGTGGCGCGGCAGGATGAACTCCCGGTAATCGGCCGGTGAGAGGAGTCCAGCGTAGGTGTCGAACAGCTGAATCACGTCCGCGCCTGCATCCTCCTGATACTCGACGTACTCGATGAGGATCTCGGTGAAGGCATCCAGCAGTCGCTCGAAGGCGTCGGGCTGTTGGGCTCGCAGTCGACGGAGCGCCATGAACGACCGGGAGGACTGGCCCTCACAGACGTATGCCGAGAGCGTGAACGGGCCGCCAGCGAACCCCAGCACCGAGGTTTCGGGGCCCAGCGACTCGGTGAGCCGTTCGATAAGCTCGCCGACGTACCACAGTTCCTCGCGCACGTCGCCGTGGGGACGGTGGGTGTCGTCGACCGAGTCGACTGGGTTATTGACGACCGGACCCACGCCGGATTCGAGATGGTAGTCGAAGCCTAACGGTTCGAGAACGGTCAAAATATCCGAATACATCACGATGCCGTCGGGCTGGAACCGCTCGTAGGGCTGCAGGGAGATCTCGGCGGCGATCTCGGGCGTCGAAATCGCCTCTAAGAAGGAGTATTCCTCGCGGATTTCGCGGTACTCGGGGAGGTAGCGCCCGGCCTGTCGCATCATCCAGACTGGCGGGCGGTCCAGTTGTGCCCCTGCGACCGCCTGCTCGAACAGAGTTGCCATACAAGAGGGAGGGAGAGCGGTTGCCTAAGGCTTGTCATCGATCCACGAGCGAGTCGACGCTCGAAGTCCCTAAAAGCAGACTGACGGTCGGTGCTAACTCAGCAGCTGTGGCCCGAACACCATCAGCACGAGACTCACCAGCATGATGAGGCCGATGCTGGTCGTAATCGCCCGGGTAAAGGCGGGTTTGGAGTCGACCGGGAGCCGCGAGACGATGGCCTCGGCCGACGTGCGGAGGATTCGTCCCCCATCGAGCGGGAAGGCCGGGATGCAGTTGAACAGCGCGAGGTTGAAGTTGATCCAGCCGGTCCAAAAGAGGATATTGGCCAGTAGGAACACCCCACCCTCGCCGAGGATCGACAGCGGGCCAACGACCTCGTAGAAGGTGGCGTTGGCCTCGACGAAGCCAGCGAAGTTGAAGCCGAAGGCGGGATCGATCACCGCGGCAAAGGGGAGGATGAGCAGGAACAGCAACGCGATCCCGAGCCCTCCGCCGATGTCGCCGGTGAGGATCGAGAGGAAGTTCTCGGCGGGGTAGGCCATCACGCCGACACTGTCGACGCCGATGCCGCTCAACGGCTCGGCCCCGACGACATCGACACCGAGGAAGGCTTGCTCCTCGTCGTCGGGATGGCTGCCAAGGTCGACGCTGTACTCGGTGGGCTCGCCGTCGGTGTAGGCGACGACCGAGACGGTTTCGTCCGGCTCACGGGCGTCGAGAGCGGCAGTTACGTCATCGAAGTCGATGACACGCTCGCCGCCGATGCTGGTGATGACGATCCGCTCGTCGGTCGGCGCGTTCTCCGCCGCCAGCGGCCCATCCGTCGATGCGGTCGTCAACACGCCGAGCGGCCCAGTGGCCGTTCGCTCGTCGCCCGACGTCCCGTTGCTGTAGGTCAGCGTAACGTTTGACTCGTTTGCAGCGGCGGCTCTGATGTCACGTTCGGTCGAAACGGGCGTGTCGTCGACGGCAGTGATCGTGTCGTTGATCCCGAGCCTCTCGTCGCCAGCGAACGGCGAATCACCGGCCATCGAGGTGACGAGGGCCGAGCGTTCGAGCATCACCGTCCGCCCGTCGGCGAGCTCGACCGACAGCGTCGCGGCGTCGGTCGATTCGAGGGCCGTCGTCAGGTTCGCCGGGGAGTCGACCGGCTGGCCGTCGACGGCGACGATCCGGTCGCCCGAGCCGATGTTGGCTGCGTCGGCAGCACTCCCCGGGAAGACGCCGCCGACAGCCGCCCCCGGCGAGACGGCGATGGCGCTGCCGATCGGGCCGAACAGGAGTCCGAAAACGAGAGCGGTGATCAGTAAGTTGTTGAGCACCCCCGCGGCGAACATCCGGGTTCGGGCCCCGCGGTTGGCCTGCTTGGCACTCTCCTCGCTGGGTTCGACGAACGCCCCGATGGGCAGCAGCGCGAACAGCACGACCCCCATGGAGTCGATGTCGATGTCCTCGACGCGACACAGCAGCCCGTGACCGCCTTCGTGGACGACCAGCCCGACCAGCAGGCCGATGACGATTTCGGGGGCGACAGACAGCGGGAGAAACTCGTTGACGCCGGGGATCACCAGCGCGTTCCGGGGGTTCTGGAGGACGGTCTGGGTCGGCGGCGACTGGATGATCGAGACGCTCTGGACGATCAGCATGACGAACGTGCCGACCATCGTCACAAGCGCGATCCCGACGCCGACGTTTGCGAGGGCGCGCCAGCCGCGTTTCGGCCGTGCGAGCTGGGTGAGGAACTCCCGGCCGCGGCCGGTGTGGATCGTCAACAGGGGGCCGGAGATCTTGAACGAGTCGGGCAGGTAGCCGCGGCTATCGAGGGCGACCGCCGCCGCCGAGTAGGCCAAGATCCCGGTGAGAACCCAGAGTAGCGTACTCATTGCCTTCCCTTGGTCTCCCGAACAGGAAAGCGATTCGGGTCACGACCGCCCGTCGACACCTGAACACACATATACGGGGAGTTCAAACGGGTGAGCATGAACGCGTTTGTCGACTTCATCGTCCGCCTGCTGACCGACGCCGTCCAGATGCCGGTCCTGATCGGCGAGGTCGCGCTCCGGAGCCCCCTGTCGGCGATCATCGTCGCTACCGGCACCGTCTTCATCCTCGGCGCGGTCGGCGTACTGGGATACAGCGCCCTCGGCGCACTCGGCATCCCACTCCCGAACCTCGGTCGGGGTCCCGACGAGCGGATCGAGTGAGGGGTCTCTGATCGGACTGGCGATTAGTACACCTATCATCGCTGGTCCTCAGCCCTCTCAGGGACTCTTCTCATTAGGTGGAGTATCTACACGGAGAAACGTACCACCACGGAACTTATTGTTTTCAATTTACATTACAGCATAGATGGTTCATTACGAAATCGATACTACACGGTTCATTTTGTCAGTAGTACTGTTCCTCGGCGCGGCGTTGACCTATAGTCCGTCAATGTCTCCGTCGACAAAGCTACTTTATGGGGTCGCTGTGCTCACCGTGTTCATTTCAGCGTTCAATATATTCTCTCGCTTATCGCTGGTGATTGTAGCGGGCTCTGCGACCGTAATCGCCGGATTATACAACTACGTCTTCTCAATCGGCTCAGCCGTTTTTGCTGGAGTCTATCTACTCGTCGGAGCTGCCGCAATCGGATATGCAGCACTCCAGCTCAGACAACACCACAGACCGGATGAGATCGACTCCGAGTAAGCTGAGATAGGAACCTGAACTTATTAGATAAAAACAACATTATGAGGCATCCAAAGTATATCATTCATAAATACATTTTGGCCGGTAACAACGATGTAACCAGCCGACACGGGTGTCCGCGAGCGCTTAACACCGTCTTGGCTCTATACCCATCCGGTTACATCAGTTATGTCGCAGGAGAAAGCCACCTATGCAGCCGAGACCGAGATCGACGACACGCTCGACCAGCTTCCGGATGACGAAACGGTCGACGAGACCGTTGAGGCCCTCGAAGCAAACGGGTTCGAAGTCGTAGTCGCCGACTCGACCGACGAGGCCCTCGAAACAGTCCAGTCACAGATTCCCGATGGTGCGTCGGTCATGAACGGCCATTCGACGACACTCGAAGAGATCGGGTTCGTCGACTACCTCGGTGAGGGCGACCACCAGTGGGAGAGCCTCGCCGACGAGATCTGGAGCATCGACGACGACGCCGAGCGGCTGGCCGCCCGGCGGGCCTCACAGACCGCCGACTACTTCCTCGGGAGTGTGAACGCGATCTCTCAAACGGGTGCACTCGTCGCGGCCGACCGCTCGGGGAGCCGGATCGGTGCCTACCCCTTCGCTGCGAGCAACGTCGTCATCGTCAGCGGCGTCAACAAGATCGTGTCGACGCTCGATGACGCCCTCGACCGGCTCGAATCGGTCGCCTACCCGCTGGAAAACGAACGTGCCAAGGAGGCCTACGGGGTCGAATCCGCGATCGCCAAGCAACTGGTTTTCCGGCAGGAACTCGACGAGGGGCGGACGACCGTCGTGTTGGTCCGCGAGTCGCTGGGCTACTGAGGCTCGGTGGCCAGCGGTGGTCGGTCGCGGTACGGCTTTGAACCGAGCACCGACGATCACGTAGGCGTGATCGAACCCGCTGCTGTACTCGATTACTACGGTATCACTCACAATTCAGGTACTACACGTGTTGATACAACTTCAGACGGTAGTCGACAGCCGACCGACACAAAGAAAATATAGTTAGTTGGCTTCTACGACGGCAGTAGGCAGTCCCTACGGCCGTGTCAGTCGACCCGGTCGTGGGTTTCGGCCGCGAGGTCGACAGCAGTCTCCAGATCCGGCCCGAGCGGCGAGCCGACCACGATGCTGTCGGCGTGGTCGAGAACAGCAGCCATGCGGTCGCTGACCTCGTCGACCGTCCCGGCCATACAGAACGCCTCGATCATCTCCGGGGTGACGAGGTCGAAGGCCTCCGAGAAGTTCCCGGCGCTGATGTGGTCGCCGATCTCGCTGGCGGTCGCTTTGTCGACCCCGTGGCGGTCGAGCACCGGCGGTGCCGCACCTGCGGTAATAAAGGCTACGGGCGGCCGGGCGGCCTCGCGGGCCGCATCTCTGTCCGTGCCGACGCTCACACTGGCATACGCGGTGAGATCGAACTCGCCGCGGGAGTCCGGTCGGTCGGCAAGCCCCTTGTCGACTTGGTCGCGGGCCCACGCGAGGTCGGCCTCGTGGGAGCCGTTGAACAGCAGGCCGCCGGCGTGTTTGGCGGCCATCCGGCACATGTGTGGCCCTTCGCCGCCGACGTACACTGGAATCTCGGCCCCGCTCGGTGGCTCGTAGTTGAGTCCGGCGTCCGTAGCTTCGAAGGTCCCGTCGTTGTCGACGCGCTCGCCCGCCCAGAGTTTCTGGGCCGTCTTGAACGCTTCGAGCACTGGGCGAAGGCCGCGGTCGTCGGCGTAGCCGAGATTGGCGAGGGTAGAGGGATCGCCGGGGCCGATGCCGAAGACCGCCCGCCCGCCGGTCGCCTCGTCGACGGTGGCGACCTTCGAGGCCAGCGTGACGGGATGGATCTCGAAGGGGTTGGCAACACCCGGCCCGACGCGAAGCTCGTCGGTGGCTGCGCCGATGTGGTGGAGCGCGGCGAAGGCGTCGCGGTTGTTGTAGTGGCACGACGAAAACAGCGTGTCGTAGCCCGCCTCTTCGGCCCGGACCCCGAGAGCAGTCAGTCGCTCGATGGGGTGTTCGGGCGTGAGTTCGATACCGAACATCAGGCTTTCCCCCCCTGTGGGCTATGCGACCAGCCACGCAACGCTTGGCGGACGTAGTCGCCTTCGAGGTCACGGAAGTGGTTCTGGCTCCCCGGCAGGTCGCCGAACTCGAAGCCACGGACGACGACCACGGGGGTCCCGCCGTCGCCCTCGCCGGCGACGAGGTTGGCCGCCGCGGCCAGTTCGTCGATCACGTTCTGGACGGTGACACCCATCTCCCGGCCGTCGCGGTCGACCTGGCCGCGCCAATCGCGGCTGGCAGCCATTCCGTCCCAGCCGATGGCGACCCCGCGCTGGCCGTAGCGGAACGGTCGACCACAGGTGTCGGTGACGATGACCTGGTCGGCGGGGAGTTCGGCCTGAATCCGGGCCGCGCTCTCGCTTGGCCGCTTGGGAAGGAGCAGGAGGTCGCCGCCGGGGACGTTCGAGCGGTCGATCCCGGCGTTGACGCCGACATGACCGAACCGGGTTTCGGTGAGCAGGAAGGGTGACTCCATGACGAGTTCGACGCTCTCTTCGAGCACCGCCTGGGCGAAGCGTGGGTCCTTTTCGCGGTCGTCGAGTTCGGAGAGATGGGCGGCGATCTCTCTTGCTCGCGGTCCAGCCGGAAAATCGTCGAGATCCGCAATGCGGCCTTCGGCCTTCGAGACGACCGTGCTGGCGACACAGACCACGTCGTCGGGCTGCAGGTCGACCCGCTTTCGGATCAGCGCCGCGAGATCGTCTCCCGGCTCTATCTCGGGGATGTCGTCGACGGCGAATAGTTCCATGCCACCTGTTGGACGGTCGACTGCAAAAGGACGACGATAGGGGCCGGCCGAACCGGTGTCGGGGGGCGGCGGCGTCCTATCACAGTTCGGAACGATGGAAACCATGGTATCGGTCGGCGACAACGGTAGGGTGATGAGCGAGATCGTCACTGCGTTCGTCCGGAACCGTGGGGCGGTGCTGTTGACCCAGTCAGCAACAACCGACCGCTGGGATGGGCTGTCGACGGCCATCGAAGACGAGTCGGCCCCGCTGGCAGCCGAGGCCCGGCGACTGGTTCGGTCGACCACCGGCCTCTCGTCGCTGACATTGGCCTACGCGGGCGAGTCGTTCACCGTCGCGGCCGACAGCGACGAGACCGTCGCGGCCGACAGCGGCGAACGAACGATTCACCCGGTCCTGTTCGATGCGCCGACCCGCGAGATCAGTGAGCTAGCGGACGTTGCGGCTGTCGACTGGGTGCCGCCGACCGAGATCCGAAATCGGGAGACGGTGCCGGGGCTCTGGGCGGCCTACGAGCAGGTCGCGCCCTCGTCGACGACGATCGCCGCCGATACGATCCACGGCGCGGCCGCGCTGTCGATCCGCGCGTTGGGCGTGTTGCGGGATCGGGCGGCGGTCACCGAGGCGTTCGATGCCTTGGTCGAGACAGCCCTCGAACTCCAGGACGCCCGGCCGAGCATGGCGGTGTTGGAAAACCGGCTCAACCGTGTGATGAGCGGGGCCGACCGCTCGCCCGAGGCCGTCCACGACCGGGCGATCGAGGAGATCGGGGCCGCACTCGATGCCGACGCGGCCGCCGCCTCGACCGCCGCCGACCGGCTCGATGGCCCGATTGCGACACTGTCGTGGTCGGGAACGGTCCGGGATGCGCTCGCCGATCTCGGCGAGCCGGTGACGGTCGCCGAATCCCGGCCCGACCGCGAGGGGATCGAGCTCGCCGAATCGCTGGCCCGTACCGGCGTCGACGTGACGGTGACGACCGATGCGGCGCTCCCCGCAGTCCTCTCTGACCGGGAGTTCGGAGCCGTACTGGTCGGAGCCGACACAATCCTCCCGAACGGCGATCTCGTCAACAAGGTGGGGACGCGAGCCCTCGCTGTGGCCGCCGACCGCGCCGACGTGCCGGTGTACGTCGCCGCCGCCCGCGACAAGGTCGCTACCGACGACACCTTCCACAGCGAGGAGGGGCCGGCCAGCGCGGTGTACGACGGCGAGGCGTCGGTCGCGGTCCGAAACCCGATCTTCGATCTAACGCCGGGTGATCTCGTCGACGGCGTTCTGACCGAAGACGGGCTGTTGGACCAGCGTGGCATCTCGGTGGTCGCCGCCCAACACCGGTCGAACGCCGAATGGGTCGAGGAACTGTGAGAACTACTCGAAGTCGATACCCGTGAGTTCGAACCGTGCGCCGCCCGTCTCGGCCTCGGCGAGGCTGATCGTCCAGCCGTGGGCCTCGGCGATCTCGGCGACGATCGCCAACCCAAAGCCGGTGCCGCCGGACGTCGACGAGTAGCCGCGGTCGAACACCTGCGCCCGTGTGTCGGAATCGATTCCCGGCCCGTCGTCGGCGATGGAGATCCCGTCGCCGGAGTCGAGTTCGGCGATGGTTACCGTTACCTCCTCGCCGCCGTGTTCGACCGAGTTGCGCAGGAGGTTCTCCAGCAACTGCTCCAGCCGCGACCGGTCGGCCCGAATCCGGCGATCGACTGCAACCACGAGTGCTGCATCGCCGGTCGAGACGTTTCGCCAACAGCCCTCGGCGAGCGCCGCGAGGTCGACGAGTTCGGTCTTGTCGATCCGGGTTCCGCCGCGAGCCAGCGACAGCAGGTCATCGATCAACAGCTCCATCCGGCCGAGGGCGGCCGCGACGGTGTCGAGCGCGTCGCTGGGGTGGGCGGCGGCGGCGAGGTCGAGGTAGCCTTGGGCGACACTGAGGGGGTTTCGAAGGTCGTGGGAGACGACGCTGGCGAAGCGGTCGAGCTGCTCGTTTGTTCGTTCCAACTCCTGTTCGCGCTGCTTGCGGACCGAAACATCCCGCGTGTTGACGACGTAGTACCCCTGCGAAGTGGGGTTCGTCGACGCCGAGGATTCGGCCCAGCAGTAGCCGCCATCGGCCAGCGTGTGTCGGTATTCGGCGGTTTCGAGCCGGTAGTCGTCGCTGGAGACGACCGCCTCGAGGGCTGCAAGTACCCGCTTTCGGTCGTCCGGGTGAAACACCTCGCCTGCCTGCTTGCCCTGTAGCTCCGCCGGTCGGTAGCCGAAGACGCGCTCGATCGAGGGACTCACGTACTTGATCTCCCCCGACGCATCGATGACGCTGAGCACGTTCGTCGAGTGGACCGGAATCTCGGCGAGTAGTGCCTCGTCGACCGCTGGTGCTGTACTCTCGTCCATCCCACCATCCATACCTCACCATCGTGCCGAACGTATATTATTACTCCGCTCAGACACCAGTACGTTCGGTAATAATACGGATGCCACACAATATGCGCGCTCTAGATAAAATATAAACTCAATCTGTGAATCTTGATAGAAACAGTCAATTACTCGTAGGTTCGAAGCCGACAGAAGGCAGCTATCACCGCGGCTTCGGCCTTGCGGAGGTGTTCGGCGGCCGTGTTCGTCGAGCAGCCCAGTGTGTCGGCGACCGCCTCGACGCTCCCCTCGCGGGGGACGGCGTAGTAGTCGGCCTCGACAGCGGTCCGAACTGCCTCGCGCTGGCGGGCGGTCAGCCCGGGGTCGAACAGCGACTGCCGCCAGTCGTAGTCGCCGACGCGCTCGACGGTGACCTCGACGGCGGCCGGAAGCGCTTCCAGCGTCGACTGCAGGGCCTCGGTCTCGCCGCCGACGGTCAACGTTGCCACGCCGTCCGGCAAAAACTGGATCGGCGGGACGACGATCACGCCGGTCGGCTGGAAGGCTCCGAAGGTCGCTTCGTCGACCTCGGGCCGACGCTGTCGCAGGAAGGTATAAAAACTCCGGTCGTCGACCTCGGTGATCTCGAAGTCGACGACGCTCTCGGCGGCCGCCAGTGCAGCCCGATAGGGTTCACGATCACCGACGACATACAAGAGGAAGGAATCCTCGTCGCCGAGGGTGTTGCCATGGACGAGCACGTCCCGGTCGACCGCTAACGCCGACAGGGGACGTCGACGGATGGGTGGATTCTTACTCCCGGAGGGCCAACGGCGGCTGGTGGCAGTGACGACAGTTACCCCCTCCGAGCCCCTTGTGACGAGGTCTCACACTGAGCCACCATCTACTTGCACTCAATTGATCCGGTGTACAGAATATCGATCACTCCGTACTGAATGAGTAGTGTTTGAGATTCATCTGCGGTTGTACAAGCGTTTATACGAAAGCGGTGTCAATGATATATTAACCGATGAGTCTTGAACAGGCAGTCGACGAAGCACTTTCGACGTACGATATGTCGCCCAGCCAAGAGGCTGAGGAAACGGGCCGAACAGTCGCCACGCTCCAGGACTAACAGCTCCACTTAGTCTAGATTCCGGATCTTTTCGGCGAATTCGACCTTCGATAGGCCACCTGTTTCTTTCAGCTCCGGATATCCTGCGCGTTCGACAGCCTCTTCAACGAATTCGGTCCAGAGTGCTTCGTGCTTCTTCGCGTAGATCGTCTTTGCCTCGCTGGGATACATATCCAGTTCGTGCGCAGTCAAATCGATATCTATCGCATGTTTCCGCTCAACCGTTCGGACACCGAACTCGTACAGGTGTTTGAAGAGGACATTCTTCCGTCGAACAGTTAACAGACGTTTCGACTCGGAAATATACTCGTTGGCCCACGCTCGCCAGTCATATGATTCTGGGTCGACTTCTACAGACGTTTCTGGTAAGGAGAATTCCGAATGCAGACGTCGGAGATAGAACTGGACCAGTGCGATAGCTGTTCTGTGGTTTGCGTTCGGAAGTGGATGTTTCAAAATCAGGTTCGAGGCGAGTCGACCAGCAACGTCTGTAGCCGACCCATCCCACGATGTTTGATCGAGGACATCAGGCAGCGCGTGGACATCGATATTCTTGTAGGCTTCGACGGGAACCCCCTCTTCCTGCTCGTTTTGAGCGAGAAGGGCGCGATAGATTTCGAGCAGGCGAACAACGATGGTGCGGTTGTCGTCGCTCATCTCCGCAAGTGATTCGTTTAGGTCGAAATCGATCTCACGAACAGGCTCACCACCGACGCGAGATGTATAGATGGCGTAGAACGATTCGTCGATCTCGTAGTGTTCGACCTTTACTGCGACAGTGTCATCATAGTCGACGATCTGTGAGACGATTTGGGCCGGGTCCGGATGCACGAAATCAAGAGAGAACTGCTTGTCACCGGGATGGTGGTAGTAGACATGGCCCATCTTGTATGCGGACTATTCAGCAGTACGTAGTAATCAAGTTCACGAACAACATGAGAGTAAATCACACAGACTCAGAAATCACATTATTGACTATAGAGGATCAAATCGTGGTACGTAACGGACAGAAAATCTATTAATAGATACTGTGTTACCCCCTCCGAGCCCCTTGTGACGAGGTACCACACTGAGCCACCATCTACTTCCGATACAGCGGTTCTGTGACTGGAAACAGCTGAGCTCAAACTGTTCATCCCCAGTAATGGAATCCCGTGTAGCAAACACGGATAGAGAGGAGTGGATCGCATTTAGTATATAAATAAATCGGCAGAGACGTATGAAGTTTAAATAAGAGGCATAACGTATAGTTCACTATGCAAAGCAGCTCGAATGTATCTCCTGAGAATGGATCGCAACTTCTTCTTGATATTCCGGCAACAAACACAGATCTATTCAGGAGCCAAACGGTTCATGATCTCCTTTCGTTTTTATCTCGATATCATACCGAAGAGTTCTCCATCACCGAATTGGTCGACGCTGTAGCGTACTCACAGCCTAGCGTGTCCAAGGCTGTCGATGTCTTGGCCGCCAATGATCTCGTCATCGACCGCCGGGATGGAAACACTCGACTAGTCCAGATCAACCCCAACCGGCTCTCCCGTCCGGACGATCCGGTCCTGCAGATCCCCCAAGCGGAGTTCCAGACACCAGTCCGAACTGCAGTTGATCACCTCCGCGAGGACCTCGACGCAGTCATCGGGATCGTGCTGTACGGTAGTGTCGCCCGCGGCGAGGCAGACCGACGCAGCGACATTGACCTGTGGATACTCGTCGAAGAAGATCGGATGACGAATCAACGAGCTGCGAACCGAGTTCGGCAGGATCTCGAAGAAATGGAGTTCGATACGGGGCGGTACGCATACGAGATCGATGTGGAAGCACTCCCGGCTGTTCCAAGCTACGTCGACGAGCTACGAGAGATCCTCAGCGACGGCCTCGTTGTTCACGAGACAGAAAAATTCGACACTGTTCAGAGTATGGTCTTCCACGGTGATCTCGATGAGTAATGGGTCCGACCCGAACGCCATCACCGATGCACTTGACGCAGCTATCGATGCGTTCAATGAAGAGGGGTACGGCGTCCCAACCCGAGAGGCCGAAATCGATCCAGATGCGGACTGGAAAACACAGCTCACGAAAGCCTGTCGACTCCTTGCAGCGGTCGACCATATCGCTGAACAGGGCTTCTATACCGCGACTATCGAATTGTGTTTCGGCGCGACCGAACGATCCGTCGAAGCCTTCGCGTTGGCTGAAGGCGGTGACGATCTCAACGACTTCCACGACCACACCTACTGTTACGACCGTGCAACTGCGCTTGGTTTACTCTCCTCTACAACAACTGAGAATCTCCGACACCTGTACGACACGAATCGCACCGACAGTTACTACGGTGGTCGACGACCCACAGAACGGCAAGCAGAGACAATGCGGGAGCTGTCCCGAAGCGTTCACACGTACGTTACCGATCAAATCCGTGAAGGAGGTGTGTGCGTCTGCAATTCTGATTGATTGGAGTAAGAGTATAAAAAGAATCTATTAATAGAAATCGTGTTACCCCCTCCGAGCCCCTTGTGACGAGGT
>Ga0207753_1000048_pt1 | contig 46912 bp, 55 predicted proteins | sample PonA233FremontCA_2_FD_187273 | JGI IMG/M metagenome (GOLD analysis project Ga0207753, IMG submission 187273) | Salt pond sediment microbial community from Fremont, CA, USA - Pond A23 Sediment 3 (SPAdes) | ecosystem: Environmental > Aquatic > Non-marine Saline and Alkaline > Saline | place: USA... | reverse complement strand
CCCCGATCTTCGCGGTCTCGCGGGTCGGCGGCTGGCTCGCCCACGTGCTTGAACAGTGGGAGGACAACCGCCTGATCCGGCCGCGAGCCCAGTACACTGGCCCCGAAGACGCCGAGTTTGTGCGCGTCGACGAGCGGTAAGCGCTCAAGGATGCCAGGAGTTTCAGTTCGATTTAGCGTGAGCGCTGGTGTCGCCGCGCTGATCGGTAGTGGTCTGTACTGGCTTGTCGACGACATCGTGTTTGCGAGCGTTACCGGCCTCGTCTGGGGTTGTGGCCTCGCGCTAAGTATCCATCAGTATCGAACAGCTCCATCGACCCCGGCCGATACGACATGGGAGCGTAACCGATGGGTTGGCCTCGGTATCGGTGTCGTAAATCTGGCAGCCCTGATCGGTGTCAGCCCGTCACTACCTATTTCGTCGGAGACGCGACTCGGACTTGGAGTTCTCGTAATCGGTACTGGACTCGTCGGATTTGCGGCCGCCTCACTGGCCCAAGGAGAGCGCCACGAGTAGCTCCACTGAAGAACTCAGCTCTGACCGCCGAATTCGGGTTCCCACTGGAAACTCCCGTTCCGCTGGACCACCTCGCCGTCGACCGACAGCGTCGACTCGGTGCTCATATCGGTGATCAGGTCGGTGTGGACCGCCGACTGATTGCCGGTCTCGCCCTCGGGGAGACAGGCATCGTAGGCGCGGCCGACTGCGAGGTGGACCGTCTCGCCCATCTTCTCGTCGAACAGGATGTTGTCGGTCACGCGGTCGATCCCGCGGTTCATCCCGATGCCGAGTTCGCCAAGCCGACGGGCTCCCGCGTCGGTGTCGAGAATTTCTTTTAATACAGTCTCGCCCTGTGCGGCCGCGTAGTCGACCACCTCGCCGTTCTCGAAGGTGAGCCGGACATCTTGCAGTCGGGTCGCGTCGACGGTCATCGGCACGTCGAAGGCGACCGTCCCCTCGGCGTCGGCGGGGGCGGTGAACACCTCGCCGGAGGGGAGGTTGTGCGAGTCGTAGTCGACCGAGGCGGCGCTGTTGACCGCGGTTCGGTTCTCGATCGAGAGCCAGAGGTCCGTCTCGGCCTTTTGAATGTGGACCTCGTTGCCCTCGTCGAGAATCGCCTTGAGTTGGGCCATCTCCTCGGCCAGCGACTCCCAGTCCCGCAGGATCGCGTCGTAGACGAAGTCCTGATACGGCTCGTAGGCCATCCCGGCCTGTTGGGCCAGCGAGCGGGTCGGGTGAACCGTCGACACCCAGTCGGTGTCCATCCGCGCCTCGCGGATTTCGGTGCGGGACCGCCGGTAGGCCTGCCGCCGCTCGCTGGGCACGTCGGCGGTCGCGGTCGTGTTGCGGCCGCCGCCGAGCCGGAGATAGGCGTCGACGTTGTCGACGAGCCCGCGTTCGTGAGCCGGATCGGCGTCGAAATCGCCGCCGTGGCCGCGGAGGTAGGCACGGGTGAGTTCCTCGGAATCGTAGGTCGCCACGAGGTTCGCGCCGCGCTCGCCGAGGGCTTCGGCGACCGCCACCGCGAGGTCGTGGGCTCCTTCGGCGACGCTGAGGACGACGTTGTCGCCCGCCTCGATACGGGCGCTCCAGTCGACGAGAGTCTCGGCGTGGTCGTGTACGCGTGGGTCCATACATCCCTCTCGGTCGGGCGGTTGCTTAAATATCCGGCGACAGGGCAAAAAATCGGAACGAGTGAACCGATTAGGGCTGTCGCAGTTTCGGCGACTGTCGCTCCGGCACCTTGGTGAGGGTGTCGAACTCGTTGGCGAGCCTGACCAACAGGTCATCCATCGAGACAACACCGGCCAGCGAGCCCTCGCTGTCGACGAGCGGGACCCGGCGAATGGCTTCGTCGCTCATGGTGTCGATCAGGTCGTCGACTTCGGTGTCGGCGTGCGCGGTGACCAGCTCCTCGGTCATGACTTCCTCGGCGGTTCGATCTCGGATATCGCCCTCGATGGCCGCCATCGCGATCTTCCGGTCGCTAATAATACTGATCGGCTCGTCCTCGGCGACGATCACGACGGAACCGACGGCTTCGTCGCGCATCTGTTCGGCGACGGTCGTGAGGTCGTCGTCAGCGTGGGCTGTTACGACGTCTGTTTGTGCGAAGTCAGCTACTGTCATTGGGACCACCACCGAACAGCTACCACAGCAACGGGCCTAACGGTTCGCACTCCCCTGGTTTCCGACCACGATCGGGGTGACAGTCGACCGGCGGGATCTGTCGGCCGGTCGACCAACGCGGCGGAAACAAGCGATGGACCAGCGGAGACATCAGAGAGCGGAACCGCTTAGCCCGCGGGGACGAACCGGTTTATATGGAGGTACGGGTCTATGCTGGGCGGGCCGACGATGTGTTCGCCGACCGAGCGGTAACTGCCGATATGCTCACCGACACGGCCGAAAGCGGTGTCCCGGCGGTTCGGGTCTGGCAACCCCACCGTCAGGTCGCCTTCGGTCGGCGCGACAGCCACACAGAGGGGCACGATGACGCCAAAGCAGCAGTCGACGAGCGCGGCTACCACGCCATCGAGCGGCGGGTCGGCGGCCGCGCGGTCGCCTACACCGGACAGACGCTGTCGATCGCCCACGCGGTTCCGATCGATGACATCCGAAGCGGAATGTGTGACCGGTACCGCGAGGTGAGCAAAACACTCATCGACGTGCTCTCGGAGCGCGGAGCCGACGTGACACGTGGCGAGCCAGCCGACGCCTACTGTTCAGGAAGCCACTCAGTGAGCGGCCTCGACGGGGGCGAGCCGAGCGGGAAAATCGCTGGGGTCGCCCAGCGTGTTCAGTCGGGGGCGGCGCTGGTTGCCGCGTGTCTCACCGTCGCCGAAACCGATGTCGACGCCATTCGGTCGGTGTTAGGACCCGTCTACCGAGCCCTCGGCGTCCCGTTCGACCCGTCGACCGTCGGCAGCGTGGCGACCGCCGGTGGGCCGGACGATCCGGCGGTCGTTCGGCAGGCACTCGAGGACGCACTGGTCGACGACCGCGATCGAACCATCGTCACGATCGGAGACTGAGCACGGTAGGCAGCGACTAATCCACGAGACTTACGAGCCTGCCCTGCTCATGGCTGGCTATGCTGATTACCAACGCCGACCTCGCCGACGGTCGGACCGTCGACGTCCGGATCTCGGGCGAGCGTATCGAAGCGGTCGACGACGATCTCGATCCCACCCCCGACGAACGCGTAACCGACGCCACCGACAAGCTCCTGTTGCCGGGAGCGATCGACGCCCACGTTCACTTCCGAGAGCCGGGCTACTCGCACAAGGAGACGTGGGACACCGCAACCAAGAGCGCCGCCGCGGGTGGGGTGACAACTGTCGTTGATATGCCGAACACCGATCCGGCGACGACCTCCGGGGCCAGCTTCGACGCCAAAGCCGACTCCGCCGAAGCCGCACGCGTCGACTACGGGATCAACGGCGGCGTCACCGGCGACTGGGACCCGGAGTCGCTGTTCGACCAGCCGCTGTGTGCGCTCGGCGAGGTCTTCCTCGCGGATTCGACCGGCGATATGGGCGTTGCCATCGAGCTGTTTACCGACGCCACACAGCGCGCCGCCGACAACGGCGTGACGGTGACCGTTCACGCCGAAGACGAGACGCTGTTCGACGAGTCGACCCGAGAGGCCGACGCTGGCGGCGTGGGCCGCGAGGCAAACGCCGAGTTATGGAGTGCCTACCGTACCGCCGAAGCCGAAGCAACGATGATCGAACGGGCCACTGCAGTCGGGCGGGAGACAGGTGCGATGATCCACATCGCTCACACCTCCACACCGGAGGGAATCGACGCTGCCGTTGCGGGCGGGGCGACCTGTGAGGTCTGTCCACACCATCTGTATCTCTCGACCGACAGTCTCGACGACCTCGGCACCTACGGTCGGATGAATCCGCCGTTGCGGAGCGAGAAGCGACGTGAAGCGGTCTTCGAACGGGTGGCAGATGGGACGGTCGACATGGTCGCTACCGACCATGCACCCCACACCCGCGAGGAAAAAGAGGCAGGGCTCTGGGAGGCCCCGAGCGGCGTGCCGGGTGTCGAGACGATGCTGCCGCTGCTGTTGGAGTCGGCCCGACAGGGCGAGCTGGGCTACGAGCGCGTGCAGGAACTCGTTGCGCACAATCCGGCCCGAATCTTCGATCTCGACTCGAAGGGGCGGATCGAACCGGGGTACGACGCCGACCTCACTCTCGTCGACCCCGACGACGCCCGCCAAATCCACGGTGACGACACCCACACCAAGTGCGGTTGGACGCCGTTCGAGGGTCGACTCGGCGTCTTCCCCGAACTCACCATGGTTCGCGGCGAAGTCGCCTACGAGCGAACGCCGGGAAGCAGCGAGGATCGAAGCGACGACAGTGAGCGGTTCGGCGATGTCGACGGGCAGAACGTCCGGCGCTGAGACTGCCCTCCCGCCGACGTAGACCCGACACGGTTTTCTGACAGCCCGGGGAACCCTGTTCCAATGCTGAGTAGACAGTTCGTCCGCGAGAACCCCGATGCCGTCCGTGCCGCCTTGGAGACGAAGGGCGTCGACGTGGATCTCGACCGGATTCTGGAGATCGACGCGGAGTGGCGCTCGCTCAAAAGCGAGGGCGACGACCTCCGACACGAGCGCAACGAGGTATCGAGGACGATTGGCCAACACAAACAGGAGGGCAACGAAGAGGCCGCCCAAGAGGCCATCGAGCGGTCGACCGAACTCAAAAAAGAACTCGGGGAGATCGAAACGCGGGCCGACGAGCTGGAGGCCGAACTCGAAGCCGCACTGCTGACCCTGCCGCAGTTGCCCGACGACTCGGTGCCCGTGGGGGCCGACGAATCCGAGAACGTCGAGCGTCGACGCGAGGGGTTCGACGAGCTTCGTGAGCTCCCCGACGACGTGGTTCCCCACTACGATCTGGGCGAGGACCTCGACATTCTGGATTTCGATCGCGGCGCGAAGGTCTCCGGCGGCGGCTTCTACTTCGCCAAGGGCGACGGCGCACGGCTCGAACACGCCCTGATTCAGTTCATGTTGGACGTCCACCGCGAGCAGGATTACGTCGACGTCTTCCCGCCGATCCCGGTCAACAGCGCCTCGATGCGCGGTACCGGCCAGTTCCCCAAGTTCACCGAGGACGCCTACCGAATTGAAGGAGACAACACCGAGCCTTACGACGACGACGATCTGTGGTTGTTGCCGACCGCCGAGGTCCCAGTCACCAATCTCCACCGCGATGAGATCCTGCTGGACGACGATCTGCCGCTAAAATATCAGGCCTACTCGCCGAACTTCCGGCAGGAGGCGGGCGAACACGGCACCGAGACGCGGGGGATCGTCCGGGTCCACCAGTTCAACAAAGTCGAGTTGGTCAACTTCGTTCGCCCCGAGGAGAGCGACGACCGCTTCGAGGGACTCGTCTCGGAGGCCGAATCAGTGCTGGACCGACTCGGGCTACCCTACCGAATTTTGGAAATGTGTACCGGCGATCTCGGCTTCACGCAGGCCAAAAAGTACGATATCGAGATCTGGGCCCCCGGCGACGATATGGACGACGGCCCCGAAGAGGGCGGTCGGTGGCTGGAGGTCTCGTCGGTCTCGAACTTCCGGGATTTTCAGGCCCGCCGGGCGGGGATTCAGTACCGCCCCGAACAGCACGAATCGGCAGAGTACCTTCACACGCTCAACGGCTCTGGGGTCGCCGTCCCGCGTGTCGTGGTCGCCATTCTGGAGTACTACCAGAACAACGACGGCACCGTGACGGTGCCCGAGGCGCTCGGTCCCTACATGGGTGGCCAAGAGCTGATCGAGGGCCACACCCCGGTGGGTGAAAGCGCGGTCGGCGACGGGCCGAACGAGTAGTAGGCGTCGACTACTCGGCGGTAAACACTGTTTGTCCGCCGGTTTCGACTCGATAGCACGTGACAGTCGGCGCAGTCGACGCGGGGTCGACCGGTCGTGACGCTGGCACAGAGCGGTCCGTTAGCCTGTTTTTAATCACATTTAATTTGCGGTGATTATATCTACGTAACTGTGGTAACGAGTCGCAGGTCGACTGGAAGTTCACAGGAGGTCGAAAATTGGAAACCGATCAGCGGTCGGCCGCGGAGACGCGTCGGGAGCAGTCGTCGATGGGGGTCGCGTCGAGAGCGTTACTCGACGTCGATCGCGGCGGTGTCGTCGGCGCGGTCGAAGGTGACGTTCAACACGCCGTTGTTGAATGTCGCTTCCGCCGAGTGTTCGTCGACGCCGACCGGGAGCCGCACGCGTTCGTCGTACTCCCGGCGGTCGCTGGCGGCGCTGATCGTGAGCGTCTTGCCGTCACACTGGAGACCGAGTTCGTCCTTGTCGATGCCCGGGAGATCGGCGACCAGTCGGACGAGGTCGTCTTCCTCGTAGACGTCGATGTGGGTTTCGGAGCCGAAGCCCGCATCATCCATCCCGCCGGTCATCCCCTGCATCATGCGCTCGATCTCGTCGAAAATGTCACCGAACGGGTCCTCGCGGTCGTCTCGTCTCATACCACGTCGTATGTGAGGATGGCTCAAAAGGTTTCTGTCCACGGGGGTCGGTCTCGCAGTCTTGACTCTACCAGCCGTAGCACTCTACTATCATAGCTACAGTCCGGGGTAACCTTCTGTACCATGCATTTGTCATCAATTGGTTTCGGCCTATTTTAAGTAGTTGTAGTACACTCATTCGGCCATGAGTAAATCCTATCTGGATGCTGGCGAGGAGGTCGACGAAGACGACGTAGTCCGTGTTGGACTCAACGGATTCGGTCGAATCGGTCGGAGTACGTTCCGTGCGGTTCTCGACAATCCGAAGCTCGAACTCGCCGGGATCAACGACGTGATGAGTTTCGAGGACATGCGCTACCTCTGTAAGTACGACACCATCATGGGGCGTCTCGACGGGCTCGAACTCGACGAGGACACACTCACAATCGGCGGCACCTCGGTCCCGCTCTACAACATTCAGAGCCCGACCGAACTTCCGTGGGGCGAACTCGACGTCGACGTCGCCCTCGAATGCACGGGCATTTTCCGCACGAAAGACGACGCGAGCCAACATCTCGATGCCGGAGCCGAGAAGGTCATCATCTCGGCCCCGCCGAAAGGCGACAAACCCGTCAAGACGCTGGTCTACGGCGTCAATCACGACGAGTACGACGGCGAAGACATCGTCTCGAACGCCTCCTGTACGACGAACAGTGTCACACCGGTCGCCCACGTCCTCGACGAAGAGTTCGGCATCAACACGGCCACCCTGACAACCGTCCACGCCTACACGGGTAGTCAGACCCTAATCGACGCGCCGAAATCGAAACAGCGCCGTGGCCGCTCGGCCGCCGAAAACATCGTCCCGACCTCGACGGGTGCCGCACAGGCCACCACCGAGATCCTCCCACAGCTCGAGGGGAAAATGGACGGGATGGCGATTCGCGTCCCGATCCCGAACGGCTCGCTGACCGAACTCGTCGTCGACCTCGAAGCCGACGTGAGCGAAGACGAGATCAACGACGCCTTCCGCGATGCCGCAGACAGCGGCCCACTGGCCGGTGTGTTGGGCTACACCGACGACGAGGTCGTCTCCTCGGATATCGTCGGCCTCCCGTTCTCGTCGTACGCCGACCTCAACTCGACGAACGTTATCGGCGACAACGGCCTCGTGAAGATCCTGACGTGGTACGACAACGAGTTCGGCTTCTCGAACCGGATGCTCGACACCGCCGAACTCGTCAGTCAGGCCTAACTCGTCGCTCGGTCGCACTCGACGCCACACCGGATTCAGTAAGCCGGGACGGTCTCGATCCGTATCCAATACCTTTTCGATAGCAACCACACACATACACGTATGTCTTCGTTCAACACGATTGACGACCTCGAAGCCGAACAGCGCGTCCTCGTCCGTCTCGACCTCAACTCCCCGCTCGACGACGGCGAGATCCAGGACAACCGCCGCTTCAGCCGCCACGCCGAGACGGTCCGCGAGCTCGCCGAGGCGGGCCACCGCGTCGTGCTGATGGCTCATCAGGGTCGACCCGGCAACGACACCTTCGTTTCGCTCGACCAGCACGCCGATATCATGGCCGGCCACATCGACCGCGATGTGGGATTCGTCGACGACATCTATGGCGACGACGCCATTGAGGCCATCGAGGCGCTCGAATCCGGTGAAGTGCTGCTGCTGGAAAACAGCCGGATGAGCGACGACGAACTGCCCGAAGAAGACCCCGAAGCGAAGGCCGAAACCGAGTTCGTTCAGACCCTCGCGCCGCAGTTCGATGCCTACATCAACGACGCCTACTCGGCGGCCCACCGGAAACACGCCTCGCTGGTCGGCTTCCCGCTCGTCCTGCCCGCCTTCGCGGGCCGGGTGATGGAAACCGAGTACGAGGCTAACACCGCCATCGCCAACCGCGAGTTCGACGGGCAGGTCACAATGGTCGTCGGCGGCACCAAAGCCACCGACGTGATCGGCGTAATGAACACGCTGGGCGACAAGATCGACACCTTCTGTCTGGGCGGCATTGCCAGCCACCTGTTCCTGCGTGCGGCGGGCTACGATATCGGCTACGACCGCCACGAGAACCTCGATCTCTACGACACCCAGTGGGCGAACAACGAGGAGATCATTCAGGAACTCTACGAGGAGCGCCGCGACCAGATCAAACTCCCCGAAGGGCTGGCTTACGAGGACGACGACGGCGAACGCGCCGAGCACGACAACGCTGCCCTCGACGCTGCCAACTACGACTACATGGATATCTCCGAGGAGACGGTCGACAACTACGACCCGATCATTCGGGAGTCGGATGCCGTCTTCCTGAAAGGAGCCCTCGGCGTCTTCGAGGACGAGAAGTTCTCGGCGGGGACGGTCGGCGCAGTCAAAGCCATCGCCGAAACCGACTGCTTCTCGGTGGTCGGCGGCGGCGACACCTCCCGATCCATCGAGATGTACGGGATGGACGAGAACGACTTCGACCACGTCTCGATCGCCGGCGGCGCATACATCCGCGCACTGACCGGCGACGACCTTCCGGGCGTCGAACTGCTGATCGACGCTGCGGAGTAGCCAACCTGCCGCTCGCAAGTCGCGTACTTTCTTTGGAGTCGACCACGACCGTTAGGGCATGAAACTCGGTATCGTTTCCGACACGCACGACAACCTCGACTGTGTCGAACAGGCCGTCTGGCTATTTGAGTCCGAAGGCGTCGACCGCGTTATCCACTGTGGCGACATCGTCGCCCCGTTTTCGGCAGCGCCGTTTGATTCTGCGAACTTCGAGTTCTACGCAGTGCGAGGGAACAACGACGGCGAGTGGGCGCTGGCTAACACCGTCGACGAGTTTGGAACCTACCTCGGTGAGTGTGGTCAACTCACGGTCGAGGGGGTCTCGATTGGTGTCTACCACGGCACTAACAAACTGCTCCGGGAGGCACTGGTCGACAGCGGGGAGTACGACTACGTGCTTCACGGTCATACCCACGAACGCGCTCTCGAAGCCCGGGATGGCACTGTCCGCGTGAACCCCGGCGGGCTGCCGATCCCCGGCTCCGACGACGACTTTCACGTAGCGATCCTCGACACTGAGCAGTCGGGAACCGAGGCGGTCACGCACCACCAGTTGAAGTAGGAGCCGGTCGACTGGCCGGTATGACGACCGTTCCGACACGAACGCTGCCGAACGGCGATGAGATCCCGCTGGTCGGCTTCGGTAGTTACGACATTGACCGCGACCATCCGCGGTACGACATCTCGGAGTAGCGCAACCACCCTCTGTTAGGCTATTGACTTTATTCCAATTCTAACTGGTAGACAATGATAAACTAACTGTTAAGTAATTATTGTTCATTTTGATTAATGGTGATTATGCAATGACACAGGTGATTTGGATCATCGGGGCAGTACTGGTAACGTTCACCGCGGGGTATATGTGGTACTCGCGGTACCTTTCACAGTTCATCGGGCTGGACGAAGAGGCAGAAACACCGGCTCACAAGTATGAGGACGGACAGGAGTACGTCCCCGCGAAGAAGCCAGTCCTGTTAGGCCACCACTACTCAAGTATTGCGGGTGGTGCGCCGATTGTCGGGCCAATTACGGCCGGCGCAGTGTGGGGCTGGGTGCCCGCGTTGTTGTGGATCGCTATCGGTAACCCGCTTATGGGTGCGGTCCACGACTTCGTCTCGCTGTCGGGGTCGCTCCGACACGAGGGCAAATCGATCGGCTACATCGTTGGCGAATACGTCGGTGACAGTGGCAAAAACATGCTGTTGTGGTTTGCCTTCCTCACTATTATCCTCGTCGTGGCCGTCTTCGCCTTGGTCGTCGGGATCGTATTTAATGCGTATCCGCAAGTCGTGACGGCCTCGTTCCTGTATATTGCGTTGGCATTCCTGTTCGGAGTATACCTCTATCAGTTCAACGGACCATTTATTCCCGGGACGATCCTCTTTGTCGCGGGAGTGTTCGCATCCGTCCGAGCGGGTATCGAGTACCCACTCGCACTGTTCGCCGGTGATTACCCCGCCGAAACGATCGTCCTGCTGAGCGGGGCTGGCAGCTGGGTGCCCGGTGCTGCAGCACTCGGTGGCAACACAGCCGCCTGGATCCCGGTTATACTGGTATACGCCGGTATCGCAAGCGCGCTCCCGGTGTGGGTGTTGCTCCAGCCACGCGACTACCTCTCGTCGTTCCTGCTGTACGCCGGTGTCGGTGGCTCCGTCGTGGCGATTATCGTCGGGACGATCTTTACGAGTGCACCCTCTCAACCGCTGGTGATCGACTCCTCGATGGGGGCGTTCAACGGCTTCTGGGGCGTCGAAGGCGTCTTCTTGCCGCTGTTCCCGCTGCTGTTTGTCACCATCGCCTGCGGGACGATCAGTGGCTTCCACTCGCTGGTCTCGTCGGGGACAACGTCGAAACAGTTGAACAAGGAGACCGACGCCCGGCTGATCGGCTACGGTGGCATGCTCGGTGAAGGGCTGCTCGCCGCGATTTCGCTGTCGACGCTGGCGGTGTGGGGCTTCGCTGATTCGGCCGGTGGGATCGGAACCGCCCTGCCGAACTTCGCCTCCGGCGGCGGTGTCATCCTCACCAGTCTCGGCATCCCCGAGACCGTCGGTGCGGTGTTCATGGCGCTCGTCCTCGTGAGCTTCCTGCTGACGTCGACTGACACCGCGGTCAGACTCGGTCGCTACCTGATGGAAGAGATCGTCGGCCTGCCTGCTGGCCAAACCGACACCGGTCTCAACGCCGACCTTGGTTCGATCGCCCGTGGCCGGTACACGAATCCGCTAATTCAGGTCGTTCCGGCCTACCTGCTGGTCATCTCCGGCCAGTGGGTGACGCTGTGGGCGCTGTTCGGCGGGGCCAACCAGCTGCTGGCAGCACTCGCACTGTTGACGGCGACGGTGTGGCTCGCCAACTGGGACGAGACAAAGCAGTTGGTCTCAACCGGTGTCCCGATGGCAATCATGACTGTCATGACCATACTCGCGCTGGTATGGCTAGTGTTCTACGAGAACGGCTACTCCAATCTGTATCTCCACTTCACCGGCGCGCTCGAGGAGCCGCTCGCCGGCGAAGCAATCGCCTCCTCGATCGTGCAGATGGGCCTTGGGCTGACCCTGATCGGACTCGCACTCGGCTTGGTCAAACTCGGCTACGAGAACATCCAAGAGGTCCGCTACGAGTCCGACGCACCGACTGTCGAGCCGAGCGACGACTAACGCTGTCGACGCTGTTGTCCGTTTTTTCGTGCGATCACTGCCAGAAGCGCTTGGCGAACCGCGAGAGGAATCCATCCTCGGGCGTCGACACGTCGTCCCAGAGGCGGAACGCCGCGGCGACATCCGCAGCCTCGCTGCCAACACACTGCTCGGCGTCAGGGTCGACGACGATAAGGTTCACATCGTAGTGGCCGTAGTAGCCGAATTTGAGCAGCGTTCGGTCCCGAAACCCCTCGACATAGTCAGCGACCGCGTCGGGAATCTCCTCGGCAATGAGAACGAACGTGATGTCGGTGCCGTAATGTTCTTCATCGGCGGTGATCCACCCGTCGGCGAGTTCGTGGCCGCGGTCGACCAGCCGACGGAGGTCCTCGACGGTCGGCCGGTCGATCCGCTGGGCCAACAGATACTCTTCGGACTCGTGGTCGCCGTAGCTCAGGGCCGGATGGAAGAACTGTTTTTGACTTTTGACGCGCATCTCGCCATACAGCTCCCACTGCTGGCCGTCGGTTCGGTGATCCTTCTGGAGATCGTAGTTGTACAGCAGTCGACCGGCAACGCGGTCGAGGTACTCGTCGTCGAACTCGGGGACCGACTCCCGAATCTCAGCCGGTAGTTCCTCGGCGTCTCTGCTCACAGTTCGCCATAACAACAGGTAGGATAAAAAGGCCAGCGGGTGGTTTTAAGTTATTTTCTACAAACAAGTATGATAATGACCGACAAAGAAACCGAGGCCTGCGGTCGGTGTTCGATGTCAACGGTGGTCGACACCGTCTCCGACGAGGCCACCGAGAGAGACCCCTTCGCGGAGAGTCGGATCGAAGTCGAGGAAGACGAAATGCGGCGCGTCTCACCGGAGGGATGGATGTCGCGGTTCACCTCACGGCTCAACGATATCGCGCGCCGACTCACCTACGGCCGGTAACTGGCTGTCGACAGCCCCGACCAGTCAGGACATCGTAACGAGATACGTCAGCGAGAAGATGATGATGGCGGCCGTAGCGACGTTGATGAGGTCGAACGCCACGACGTCGAGAAACGAGAGCCCGCCGACGATTGTCCAGCCGAACAGCGTCGACAGGACGGCGTTGATCGCCACCAGGAGACGCGGATCGCCCTGTGAGGCTGCGGCCCCCTCGTTGAATCCTTCCGAATCACTCTGGCTCATACCGAAAAGCCGTATCAGCGACACTTAGTTTTTGTCGCTGGCAGGCCACCGACGGATATGCGGCTTCCAAACCGCGATGGCGCAGCCGTCGACCCGGTCCCGTTTGTCGTCAACACCGGACTTTCCGCGCTGCTGGTGTGTTCGTTCGGTCCGCTGTACGGCCAAGCCCTCGGGCTGACGCTGTCGACCGCAGTTGCTGGCTCTCTTGGTCTCTCAGTGGGTGCGACTCTGATTGCCTACTACCGACAGGTGTGGACCGCTCAGCCCGATATCGAGAGCGAGCTACCCGCCGGACTGCGTGCCGAACGCCTGTTTCATCTCATGGCTATCCTCGCTGTTGTGATCGTTGTCCTTGCGATCCCACTCCTGATTTGACCCGCCTGCCGCGTGGTGGTGATATTTACACGAGGAGTGAAACGATCAGCTATGTATGAGGTTTCGGTGTCCCGATTCGTTGCGGCCACGCCGACAGAGCTCGACCGACTGCTCACCCCCCGTCGGCTGGTCGAGCAGGAGGGCAGTTTCACGGTCGACGCCGTCGAGGAAACCGACGCCGGTACAGTCGTCACTGCGAGCGGTCCCGGACTGACGTTCCAGCTCCGATTCGAAGAGCGGTCAGACGGTATCTACTACGAGCAGGCAGGCGAGGCCGGGCCGTTCGAGGCGATGGAGACGACACTGACTGTCGACCGCGAAAACGAGGGCTCACAGGTCACGATGGAATCGCAGGTCGCACTCTCGCTTTCGGTTCCGTTTGCCGACCGCATTGCGGGCTGGAAACGCCGGGGTGAACTCGAACGCGCACTCGATTCTCTCGCAGCCGACTGCTGACTCAGAGCGGCTGCTGACACGCGGCTGACCGTCTCGACTGTTGACTCGGAGATGGCCGCTGACGCACAGCTGACAACCGGTGTCGGCTGTGCATAGCTGACACACACCACCACTAGGGTATGTAATGGTCGAGTGTGATTATGCTGGGTATGGGACTAATTGACTCAGTAAAGGATGCATTCGACTCACCGTCGCCGAGCGACCGCCCCGACGACGGTTCGAAGGGAGCCTACTGGTGTGACGACTGTAACAGTCGGATTCGGGACGTCGACATCGAGGGCGAGCCGAACTGCCCGGACTGTGGCGAAGAGATGCGGTTCGAGCGGGCGACCGGCCGCGACTGTGCCTGCTAGGGCGCTCGGATAACAACCTCTTCGCCGGCTTCAGTCGGGAACGGACCGTCGACTGCGTCCTCGATGTCGGCAGCATCCGCGAGTGCCTCAGTTAGTGCCTCCCGGAGTGCCTCCTCATCGTACTCAGTCCCGATAAAGACGAGTTCAGTCCGGCGGTCGCCGTGGTCGTCGTCCCATGCCAGATCGGGGCGATTCGAGCGGTACATTTTTTGATCGACTTCGGGCAGGCTTGCGATCCATGGCCCCTGTGCGGTCGCTCTCACTGATGGGCCTGCCTGACTCATCGTGACTCGCGTCCCGCTGCCGGCGAGCCAGACGGTGCCTTTCGCGCGAACGATTGCTGGCGGGAGCTCTCGGAGCACGTCTGCGAACCGGTCGGGGTCGAACGGCTGGCGTCGACGGAAGGTAAACGAGGAGACGCCATATACTTCGTCCGGATGATGGTGGCTGTGGCCATCGGTGTCGTCACCGTGGTGGGGGGCGTGACCATCATCGTCACCGTGGTCGTGACTCTCGGCGTCCGCGAGTGCTCGTTTCCAGCCCGGCAGATCGTCGACCGCGGTCTGTTCGAACCGATCAATACCGAGCAGTCGGTCGGGGTCAGCCGCCGAAAACTCGGTCCGAAGCGTCTCGGCGTTCGGCTGGAGTGCGGCCACCAACTCCTCGGCTGTATCGAGTTCTGCTTCGGAACACTGGTCGGCCTTGTTGAGCAAGACGAGATTCGAGACTTCGACTTGGTCGACCAAGAGGTCAGAAAGCGGCCGGTCGCCGTCGCTCCCCCGGCGTTCGGGTGCAGCGTCGCCGCCGAACCAGTCGAGAAACTGCGGTGTGTTGAGCACCGTCACGAGGCCGTCGACATCGTACAGCGCGGCTACGCGGGATTCAGTCGTAAACAGCCGAGCGACGGGAGCTGGCTCCGAAATGCCGGAGGATTCGACGATGAGGTGGTCGAACGACCGGTCGTTGGCGAGTCTGACGACGGCGGTTTCGAGATCGTCCTGTAGCTCACAGCAGATACAGCCGTTCGACAGCTCAGTGACGCCGTCATCGAGATCCAGCTCCGACCCCTCGGCGACCAGATCGGCGTCGACGTTGACCTCGCCCATATCGTTGACCAAGACGGCCAGATCGCGGTCGCCCGCGGTCGACAGCAGATGGTTGACCAGTGTCGTCTTTCCCGCGCCGAGACTCCCCGACAGCACTGTCACCGGGATCGGTCCGCTCATAGCCGATGTTTGAACCACTACCAATTAAAATTCAGTCATGTAAGCGACCAAATCGGGGTCAATCCGCGATAGTTTTTACACCTATTCGTCCGTGGACGCGTATATGACACTCGCCAAGCAGATCGAATCGTTCCGCGCGACACTCGAAGAGTGGCTCCGGGGACTGTATCACGGGATGATCACCCACCCAGCCTACGAGAAGATCGAAAAGGAGGCCGAAGACACCGAGGACGCCTTCATGCTGGCGTGTTTCCCCGACGCCTTCGGGATTCCGTCGCCGGTCTCCTACTACACGGCCGAACTGCTCCCCTACCTCGAAAACGAGTTCGAGGCGTGGGAACGGCGGCTCTGGGACCGAGGGTCGTACATCGAACGCAAGGGCCAGCAGTACCACTTTTAACACCCCTTATGGAACCATTCGTCTTCTTCGGCGGTAAGGGTGGTGTGGGCAAAACGACCGTCTCCAGCAGCTACGCGCTTAAATGCGCCCGTGACGGCCACGAGACGCTGGTCGTCTCAACGGACCCGGCCCACTCCGTTTCCGACGTGTTCGACCAGCCGTTCGGCGACGAGGCTCGGTTGGTCGACGGAGTCGACAACCTCTGGGCGATGCAGATCGATCCCGACGAGGAGGTGACGCGCCACCTCAATGAGCTTCGGCAGGGACTCTCCGAGCAGGTCTCGACTGCCATGGTCTCCGAGATCAACCGGCAGTTGGAGATGGCCCACGGGACGCCCGGAGCCTACGAGGCCGCCCTCTTTGATCGGTTCGTCGACGTTATGCGCAACGCCGACCCCTACGACCGGGTGGTCTTCGACACCTCGCCGACCGGCGGCACGCTGCGGCTGCTCGGCTTGCCGGACCTTCTGGAGGACTGGATCGACCGGCTGATGCAGAAACGCAAGGTGAGCATCGACCTCTTTGAGAAGGCCGCTGTCGGAAAGAACGAACCCCGGCGCGTGATGGAGGGTGATCCGGTACTCGCACGGCTCGGCGACCGTAAGGACTTTTTCGAGTTCGCCGGTCGGACGCTCCGGGAGGATGCCGCCTTCTTCCTCGTACTGAACCCGGACGAACTCTCGGTCAACGAAACCGGCCGCGCAATCGCCGAACTCGACGAGAAGGAGCTGGCAGTGCGTGGGCTGGTCGCCAACAAACTGACGCCCCACCCGGACCCCGAGGAAAACGGCCGCGGGGCGCGCTATCTCCGGGACCGGATCGAGACCGAAACCGAGCGACTCGACCGGGTCCGCGAGGAGTTCGAGCCGCCGCTGGTCGCCGAAATCGAAACCCGCGTCTCCGAAATCAAGGGCGACTTTTTGACAGAGGTCGCGGGCGAGGTCGATATCGAGACGGCCGTCGAGTCGTCGACACAGCCCACCCAGTGATCAGCAGCGCCACCCAGTGATCAGCAGACGTCGAGGTCGACCACGTCGTCGTGTTTGGCGTTCATCGCACACTGAACCATGTTCCGGTTGCCCGCCGAGAGTCGCTCGTTGCTGACGAAGAGTTCGGCGACATAGCCGTTGAAGACCTGACCTGATCCGGCCGCACCGATTCGCACCTCGGAGCCGAGTTCGCCGACGCTATCGCCGTCGGTCCCAAGGCTTTCGCCGTTGACCAACAGCGTTCCCGTTTCGCCGTCGGTCGTATGGGTAATGATCGCCCACTCGCCATCGGTCGTGATCTCGGTGGTGGGGCCGGGAGTCGACCACCACTCGTCGGATCGGTCACTCCCGACCGGCACGTCGGAGTGGCGTAACTCGATGGCTGGCTCGCCCCCGTCGACGCCATCGATCGCATACAGCCCGCCGTCCCGATGGTTCTTATCGACCACATACACCAGCATCGTCACGGTCAGCCCCGAATCGTTGCGTACCGACATGGTGCCGGGCGTCGCATCGACCCGCAGGGAGCTATTGGGGGTGCCGTCGAACCGGACGGCTTCGATCCCGTCGACGACCGCCCACTCCGGGGATTCGTCGGTCGGCGCTGCCACGAAGCCGTTGCTGCTTTTGTCTCGCCACTCGGTGACTGGGTCGCCGGGCGACACTCCCCTACTTGCTGCCGCGTCAAGCCAGAGCACACAGGAGAACGAGCCATCCGAGTACCGCTGGCTTTCGGCTCTGTCTTCGGCGAACCCGGCCACGTCCCGTGGATCGAACTCCAGGGAGTAGGTACACTCGCCACTACCTGCGGAGACGGTCGTCGACTGGCCGACCAGATCGACGTAGCCGAGCGCCACGGCGCTGACGATGACAATAACGACGACGGAAACCGCGATCAGAAGCGTCGTCTGCACTGGTGCGGTCAACCGCCCGTCCCGAATCACCCCACCAGTTCGTTTCATGGATATTGTCCCGCACGAACGGGGTCCGAATATATCATGATGAACAATATAAGTAAGTTCTCATGACTACTCGCCCGTTCTTCGTGCTTCGGCGGCTCGTCGTCAGATTCACCGCCGACCTACTTATAAATAGGTCGACACCGGAGAACGGACGGGACTACTCGATAGTGAACGCGCGTTTGTCGGCGACCGCCTCGGCTTCCTCGAACTCGCCGCCGCCGAGCAGGCCGCGAGCGGCCTTCTTGCCCCACTCGACTGCGGGCTGAATAAAGGTAGAGACCCCGGCGAGTTCGCCGTACATCACGGTCGCAGCCTCCATCGCATACAGGAGTTCGCCGATCCCGTGGGCGTCGACTTGGTCGATCTCGATCCGAACGTTGGGGCGGTCCTCCGCAGCGAGACTGGCCTCGGTCGCCTCGAACTCAGCATCGAGGAGGTCGCCGAGTCCCGCGCCGCCGAGATACGAAAGGCCTTCGAGATCCGTTTCGGGAATGTCGACATCCTCGCGCTCGCGGGGCCGGACGAGCGTGACGAGCTTGTCCCGTGGGCCAGCACGGTACAGCTGGAGCTGGGAGTGTTGGTCGGTCGCGCCGAGTGCGCGGGCGGGCGTCTGGCCCAGCCCCTCCTTGCCTAAGCTCTCGGCCCACAGTTGGGCGAACCACTCGGCGAAGTATTCGAGCGACTCCGCGTAGGGCATCATCGCATTGGTGAGCGCGCCGCGCTCGGCGAGTGCGTAGCAAACCGCGCCGTAGGCGTAGCCGGGCGACTCCTCCAGGGATCCCGAGAGCTTCTCCATCTCGCTGCGGGCCCCCTCGACGACGCCTTCGATATCGAGGCCCTGCAGCGCGCCGCAGGCCAGCCCGACCGTCGAGAGCGCCGAGAACCGACCCGGCACGCCGTCAGGGACCTTCAGCGACGGCAGGTCGTGTTTGTCGGCCAGATTGCGGAGGTTGCCTTCGTCGCCGGTCGTGACGAAGGTCCGGTCGGTCCAGTCGACGCCTGCTTCATCCATCGCCTCGCGGACGACGAGGAAGTTGGCGAGGGTTTCGGCGGTCGTCCCCGAGCGGGAGACGACGTTGACGACGGTTTCGTCGAGTGGCAGGGAATCAAGGAGTTCGGCGGTGTCTTCCGGGTCGACGTTGTCGAGGAAATAGGCCTCAACGTCGGTCTGGTCTGCGAGAGCGGCCGAAATCGTCGCCGCACCGAGGGCGCTGCCGCCGATGCCGACCGTCAGAACGGCTTTCGGTGTGCCAAAGGGTTCGACAGCCGACCGGATCTCGTCGGTGTCGACCGTCTCGGGGAGGTTGAGGGCGGCGTAGCCGTGTTCGTCGGCCGCCATGCCCTGTTCGATGCGGTCGTGGGCGATGTCGACGCGCTCGCCGAGTTGGTCGAGGGTCCCTTTGGTGATGCCGGGAGAGGTGTCCAACACGTTCCCAATATCCAGATACATACGAATACACCCGTTCGGCTACGATAAAATCGTTGTCGTCTATCTAAACGGTCGACTGTCGGTCTCCACTACCCGAACCGATCCACGACGTTTAATTCCGGTGGCCACTTATCGCCACCAATGGCAGACGGCTACCGCGGGCTGTTCGGCGCGTTCCCCTATGCCCTGCGACACGGCGACTCACGGGTTTTTAAACTGTACGTCCTCATCGGCACGCTTGGAGCCGTCTTCATCGGCGGGCTGTTCCTCCTCAGTCTGGTGGTCTGGATCGGCGAGACCGCCGGGACACCGGGCGGTTCGCTGACGCTTTCGCGGACGTTCATCGCGGTTATGGGCCTGTTCGCCGCGGGGCCGCTGCTCGCGCCGATCCTGCTTGTCGCCCGGAAACACCGGCGCGGGTTCGCCTATCACCCGCGCTACGATACGATCATGGCGCTGCTCGGCGTCGGTTTCCTCCTGTCGATCTACGTCGCTGCAATCATTTCGATGCCGGAGTGTTTCGAACTCGACGGCTCGACGGTCTGCCGCAATCCGCCGACCGGCCTGTTCGGCCCTGTCGTGGGTGTCCTCTATGCGCTCCCGCAGATCGCCGCCATTAGCCCGCCAGCGATCATGATGGCCGTGATGGCCGCGGGCCACTACCTGCTGTCGCGGTGACCACTCACCCACCAGCACTGTCGACGCATGACGAGGTCAGTACCATTGAACCGTAACCAAGCCCGCACCGTCGGCGCATGACGAAACGCCGAAAGCCCCACGCGTCGACCATCCACGCATGACCGACGACGAATCCAAAGAGAGCACGTTTCTCGTCACCCACGCTGACGGCGACTCAGCCGTCTTAAAAGATGTTCACGATGGACAGGTCCACACGCTGGCCTCGAACCCCGGCGTGGAGGTCGACGACGCCATCGAGGGCGAAGTCTCACCGGACCCGCCGCTTGAGGTTTCGTGGCAACTCGTCGAGATCGAGGAGCGACGGCCCCTCTCGATCGAGGAAAGCGAGGAGCCGCCGACCCAGCAGGAACGCGAGTTGGCGGCCGACCAGCCGGTCGGCGAGCTCACGCGGGAGCCACGAGCGGGGATCGGCGAGATCCACGTGGTGACGGTGCCCGAAGACGGGACCAGCCAAGCGGTCGACGACGTGGTCGACGACCGCGAGGGGACGCTCTCGCGGGCCGCACGGCTCGGCGTCAACCGGGTCGAGATCCGCTCGGAGCCCGGCGTCCTAAGTATTCGGTACCTACCGTAGCCGGTGCTGTTCGGTAGCGAGGACCGAGAGCAGTAGTCGACGCCTAATACTCTCTGTACTCGACATGAGAAGGCTTATTCGAGGCTGAGTTAGACGAAGCCGTATGGTTGAGATCGCGGTACCGGAGGTCGACTACACCCAGTATTCGAACCGCCAGTTGGTGGCGGTGCCGCTGGCGTTGCTGGCGGTGGCGCTGTTGGTGATCGTCGGCTGGTACGTGGTGACGGGTGCCCCGGCGAATCTGGGACTGGAGTTCACGGGTGGTACTGAGATACGAATCGATGTCGACGGCGAGAACCCTCGCCAGCAGATCGACGAGGCCTTCAGCGTCGCCCCGGAGTCGGTCCAGCAGGTCGACGTTGACGGCTCGTTCGTCGTCACGTTCCAAGAGGGCGCTCTCGGCTCCTCACAGATCGAACAGGAGGCGACCGACGAGGGGTTCACTGTGCTGACTGTCGACTCGGTCGACGGGAGCTTCGGCCCTGAGCAGGGACGGCTCGCCCTCGGCGGCGTTGTCGCGGCGTTCGCTGGTATGAGTATTCTCATCTTTGCGATCTTTCGGTCGTTCGTCCCGTCGGTCGCAGTCGTCGTCTCGGCGTTCTCCGACGTGATGATCCCGCTTGCGATGATGAACCTCTTTGGGATCGATCTCACACTCGGGACGGTCGCAGCACTGCTAATGCTGATCGGTTACAGCGTCGACTCGGATATCCTGTTGAACAACAGCATCCTCCGTCAGTCGGGTGACTTCTACGAGTCGACGCGGCGAGCAATGCGGACCGGTGTGACGATGACGATCACCTCGATCGCCGCGATGGCAGTAATGGCGGTGCTGGCATCGGTGTTCGGCATCCAGATCATGCGGGCGATCGGCTTTATTCTCGTGGTCGGCCTGCTGGCCGACCTGATGAACACCTATCTGATCAACGTGAGTCTGCTTCGCTGGTACGTCTACGAGGGGGTCAAACGATGATCGGCTGGCTCAAATCCAACTGGCGAGTCGCACTGCTGGCCGTCTTCATCCTGCTGGCAGGCCTCGCGCTGTTTTCGCCAGCCCTCGACTCCGGGGAGGACACCCTCGGCAACGAGTCCGAACAGGCCTCGACGTTTACCAATCTCCGGTTCGGCCTCGATCTGGCCGGCGGAACCCGAATTCGGGCACCCCTTATCGGACTGACTGTCGACAACGTCGAGTTCGGCGGTGAAACCACACAACAGGTCGAGACTGACGTTGCGGGCCAACTCCCGGACACCGATACAACCGATGTCATCGCCCGACAGGCGACCACTGAAACCGAATCCAACACCGTCGAGGTCGTCAATCCAAACATCACGGAGACACAGTTCGCGACGGCGATGGACGATGCGGGCTACGAGTACGACGAAATCGCCTCGGGCGTCACGGACGCAACGCGTCAGGAGGCGATCAACGTCCTCGAAGGGAAGATCAATCAGGCCGGGCTCTCCGGTGGGACCGTCCAAGAGTTCCAGAGCAGTGGTGATATCCTCATCGAGGTTCCCGGTCAGGACCGCCAAGACGTCATCGAGCTGATCGAGGACCGCGGGAACGTCCGCGTCGACATCTACTACCAGAACGACAGCGGCGAGTACACGACCGAACGGGCTGTGCTCACCCGCGAGGACTTCCAGAGTATCAGTACGGCCAGTCAGGGCCAAGACGGCCGGCAACCAAACGTTCCCGTGACGGTTCGCCCCGAATCCGCCCCCGAGTTCCGGCAGGTCGCCGTCGACACCGGCCTTGCACCGGGCGGCTCTCGGTGTACCTACAACCAAGACCCCGAGAACACCGAGCCGTGTTTGCTCTTGGTCGTCGACGGTGAGGTCGTCAACGCTTTCGGGATGGACCCCGGTCTCGGTGCCAGCATCCAGAGCGGCGACTGGGAGCGGGATTCGAGTTTTATCCTGACGACGACCTCCTTCGATGAGGCCCAGCGCGTGGCGATCAATCTCCGTGCCGGCGCGCTCCCGGCCCAACTCGACGTGCTGGGCGGGACGACCTCCTACATCTCGCCAACACAGGGTGACAACTTCAGAACCTACTCGCTTATTATCGGGGTGCTGTCGGTGCTGTCGGTCGCTGGCGTCGTCTTCGCCCGCTACCGCGAGCCGAAGGTCGCCCTGCCGATGATCCTCACCGCCTTCTCGGAGGTGGTGATCCTGCTCGGATTCGCGGCCTATCTCGGCTACCCGCTGGATCTGGCCGTGATCGCTGGCTTCATCGCGGTGATCGGGACCGGCGTCGACGACCTGATCATCATCGCCGACGAGGTGATGTCGGAAGGTGAGGTCAACAGCCAGCGCGTCTTCGACTCGCGGTTCCGACGCGCCTTCTGGGTGATCGGGGTCGCCGCCGCGACGACGATCATCGCCATGTCACCGCTTGCAGCACTGCCGCTGGGCAACCTCCGTGGGTTCGCCATCTTCACCATCCTCGGCGTGCTCGTCGGGGTGTTGATCACCCGCCCGGCCTACGGTGACATCCTGCGGTATCTGATGACCGACCGGTAAGCCGTCAGCAGGCTGTTTTTTGCTAGACTGCGTCCCGTCAGACGGTCGTCTAACCGATCCGATAGGTTTTGTATCTGGTAAGCAAACGCAGAACAGATGGCATCCGACTCACGAACGGACGACGCTGCCACGCGCAGCGTTCGACGGGCGGTCGGACAGCTACTGTCAGCCCTCTCCCGGGCCGTCTTTGGGGTCTGTGCTGTCGCTGTCGGCGCGCTAACGCTGCTGTTGGCGGCCGGAACCAACACGGGAGAGTCCGCATCCCTCTTTGCGATTCTGGGGATTGCGGCCATGCTTGTCGGTTTCGCCACGATCAGTCGACTCCCGAAACCAACCGGCGACCAGAGCAACACCGATCTCTCTGTCGAGAGTGAACAGACAGCTGACACGAGCCAGTCGACCGAACTCGACGAATCGCGGTAACACAGCTCAGAAGTCGCCGAGGGTGGCCTGTTCAGCAGCCGCTAACACGTCTTCACACGTCGACCACGAGCGCCGGGCACACGCCGGAAGCTCGCCGGTCCGATCGACGTAGCTCGCCAGAAACTCACGAGTCGTCGAATCGCTCGGGTAGCCACTGCCTACTGGGCCGCAGTCGTCGTAGTCGGCTCCGACTGCGGCCATCCGCCCGTCTCGCTCGACTTTTGCGACGATGCTGGCAGCCGCTGCCAGTTTGTGCTCCTCGTCGGCTCCGTGTTCAGCCGTCACTGCGATATCAATACCTTCGCTGGCGACGCCCTCTGTGACCCGTCGACCGAAGCGTGATTCGGAGACGTCGCCCGCGTCGACGATCGCCCGGTCGCCTGCTTCGGCGACCCCCGCGATCGCCCGGATCTGTGCAGCGACCGTGAGTCGGTTCATATCGGTCTCGGGGTCGTCGATCTCCTCGACTGTGACGACGCCGACGCCGATGTCGACCCCATCCGTTGCCTGCAGCCTGTCGGCCAACAACTCCCGTTTGGCCGCGGTGAGCCGCTTCGAGTCGGCGACTCCGTCGGGAAGGTCGGCCTCTTCGGCGCGGACTGCCGCCGCAATCATCGGTCCCAAGACGGGGCCCTTACCCGCCTCGTCGACGCCGATCCGGAATCCGGTCATTCAATCCAAAAAGTATTCGTCGCGCTCGAAGGGCTCGTCGACACCCTCGACAGCGGTCACGTCGAGATCGGTGACGACCGCCTCGACGCCCAGCAGTCCGGCGAGGCTCGGCTCGGTACGGCCGTCGTCGCCGGAGATGAGTTCTTTGATATAGAGGCCCCCCTCGCCGTGGATCTCGACAGTGGCGTGGTGGGGGTCGTCGAGTTCGGCGCTGGCTCCGAGTACCTCCCGGACGCGGGTGAGCCCGGCCCGGCGGTGGTCGACGCGCTCGGGGGTGTACTGCTCGATAGTCGCCCCGTCGAGGTCTTCGACCGCTGGCTGTAGCTCCTCGCTCGTCACCGCGGCGTCGAACTCGACGGCCGCACGGTAGGTCTTCGAGGCGTCAAGCCGCTTGACGCGCTCGACCATCTCGTAGTCGGCCAGCCGGAGCCCCTCGACTTCGACTTTGCCCTCGGCGAAGGCGTTAATATCGCCCTCCAAGCGCTCGGTGTCGACCGTCCGGCGGTGTGGCTCCTCGACTTCGATCACAAAGGGGCGACCCGTCCCCAGCATCAGGGCGTCGACGTCCTCCCGGCCCGCGCCGTGGAAGGTGGCCTCGGTGCCGTCCATCACGTCCATGACGACCGGCGCAGTGAGCTGTTCGACGCTCTCGGGGTAGAGGTACCCCTCACCGTCGCAGTGGTCGCAGGGGCGGCTCCCCTTGCGGCCGCTGCCGTGGCACTCCCGACAGGGCCACTCCGTCTGGGGAATATCCCGTTCCAGTTTGCGGTAGCGGCCGTATATAAACGCCGAGTTGATCTTGGTCTCGACGCGGTCGCTTTCGATGTCGAGGGTGATCTGGACGTCCGGTCGACCGAAGTCGACCTCCGCGCCCGTCCGCTGGCCGATCCGTTTACCGACTTCGCGGTTGAAATTGGATTTAAATAGCTCGCCACGGTCGACATCGAGTCTGGCATCCATCCGGAGGAGTTCGTCGTTCTCCTCGATCAGCGGCGGAGTTTTGGTGCCGACCTGATAGGTCCCGAACTCGGGGTCGCCGATCGCGTCGACCGCGCGGTCGGCCCACTCGTCGAAGCGGCCGCACTCGGCCTCACAGACCCAACACTCCTCGGGGTCGACCGACTCGTAGGGCTCGTCGTCGTCGAGCGCAATGGCGGTCCGAAGGCTTCGGCCGCGGTCGACGTTCGAGAGGCCGAAACTCCGGTCGGCGAAGACCCGCCCCACACAGCTATCACAGACCGGGCCAGCCTCAATGACCGCCCGCGCCTCGGCAAGGATGCTCATTACCCCATCAATCCACGGCGGCGATAACTGTCTTGCCCTTCGGCGTTTCCTCTCGAATCCGGTCGACACACGAATTCCTGATTTTGGGGGGTTCTTGCTACGTAGTTAGTTGTCGGCTACTCCCACGGCGCGAAGCCTTCAATCCGGTCGCTCACTTATCTCTTATTAGAGGCGTTTCGGCGTGTCACCCCTCCAATGAGCCAGTATACAACCAGTTCGATCTACAGCGACGCATCGGCTTCCCGTGAGATACCCGACCGGATCCGCGAACTCGACGCGTGAGGGATGGATTTCGCTCGGACTGACGAGGAGAAAATCCAACAGCGGTGCTTCGGGGCCCAGTCGTTCCGCCGGAGCTGTTTCGTGGGCGATCGAACCGGCGAGGCGATGCTCGGTGGGCTCTCGACAAAGCCCAGTCGCTGTCGATTCCCCACCGCGAAAACGTGATGATCACCCGCCTGCTGTCGAAGAGCTCCGAACCGCCCTCGAACGTACCGAATCCCGCGGGGCTCACTACCGGGCTGATTACCCCGACCCCGACGATCACCTCCTGGAGTAAAGGACAGCGGCTGGGCATCGTGGCTGTGGTACACACAGCCACTACAGCGGCTAACCACGCAGTATTTAGGCGGCTGAACCATATCGACAGAGTACGATATGACTGATTCTACAGTGTCGACGGGAGAGCTGCCAGACTCCCTGTCTCGACTCTACGACGACCCCGAAGCGGAGGCGGCGACCCTCCGCGAGCGGGCGGGCAACGCTGCAGTCGCCGACCGGGTGAGCTGCCTGTGTGGAGCGCTCTCGAATCCCTTGCGGCTTCGCTTGTTGTGGGCCCTTCGGGACGGCGAGTGCTGTGTCTGTGAACTCCAGGCCGCTGTCGACGCGCCGCAGTCGACGGTCGCTTCCCATCTCGGCTGTCTGACCGACGCCGGGCTCGTCACTACTCGCAAGGAGGGCAAATGGACCTACTACGCGGTGGCCCATCCGGCGGTCTTCGAGCTGATCGATCGGGCGACCGACTTGGCCGACCTCACAGCGGAGGGCTCCAACGAGGCCACGGAGGCCACCGAATGAGCCAGTCGACGCCTGCCCTCGAAATCGAGGATCTGAAAAAGGAGTACGAGGACGTGACCGCCCTCGACGGCGTCTCACTGTCGGTCCCCGAGGAGAGCTTCTTCGGTCTGCTCGGCCCCAACGGCGCGGGAAAGACGACCTTCATCAACATCCTCGTTGGGCTCGTCCGGAAATCCGGCGGGACCGCGCGCGTCTTCGGCCACGATGTCGAAGCCGACTATCAGGAAGCCCGTAATGCGATCGGCCTCGCGCCACAGGAGTTCAACGTCGACCGGTTTTTCCCCATTCGAGAGGTGCTCGAACACAAGGCGGGCTACCACGGGATTCCGGCCGACGAGGCTCGCGACCGGGCCGACGACGTGCTCAAACAGGTGGGCATTTATGACAAACGGGACACCCGGTTCGACTGGCTCTCCGGCGGGATGAAACGCCGGTTTCTGCTGGCGCGGGCGCTGATCACCGATCCCGACCTCCTCATTCTCGACGAGCCGAGCGCCGGCGTCGACGTCCAACTCCGGCGGGATCTGTGGGATCTGGTCACCGAACTCAACGAGCAGGGGACGACGATCTTGCTGACGACCCACTACATCGAGGAGGCCGAACGGCTCTGTGACGAGGTCGCCATCCTCGATTCGGGGTCGGTCAGAGCGGTCGCCACCCCCGAGGAACTCAAAGGCCGCGGGGCCGACCGAATCGTCGTTGAACTTCGGGACCCACCGGCGACGATGCCGGAACTGTTGGCTGGCGACGACCGCGTGGAGTCGGTCGACCTCGACGGCCACCAGCTCGAAGTCACCGCCCGCGAGGGCGGACTGGTCGCCCCGGAGCTCGTCCGCGAGTTGGATCGGGCTGGATTGGAGATCCTGGATCTGGAGATCGCCCGGACCTCCCTCGAAGAGATCTTCGTCGAGATGACCCGCACCGACGAGAGCGGCGCGACGCCCGCCGAGCATGCGACCGATTCGGTGGGCGAGGCCGAACCGGAGGAAGAACAGCCGGTGGCTCCCGATGGTGGCCGCCGGACAGAGGGCGACCGATGAGCGTCGTCGACCGCGTTGCTGCCTCGGCTGGCATCCCGACCGGCTTTTATACGCTGGTCAAACGCGAGATCCTCAGATATGTGCGTCGACCGCGAAACACCTTCATCCCGCCGTTTATCACCAACGTGCTGTACTTCTCGGTGTTCGGGGTTGTCCTCGGCGACCGCGTTGGCGAGATCATCGACGTCCCCTATATTTTGTTCATCCTGCCGGGACTCGTGGTGCTTGGGGCGGTCTCCAACGCCTTCGAGAACGCTTCGTTTTCGATCTTCCACGGCCGGTGGAACGAGTATATCGACGAGACGCTGACCTCGCCGCTGTCCTATGCCCAAATGGTGTGGGCCTACCTGCTGTCGTCGGCGCTTCGGGGCGTGCTCGTCGGGACGCTCATCGCCGTCCTCGGCTTCCTGATCATCGGCGGGCTCTACCAGCCGGTCCCGATCGAACAGCCGCTGTTCCTCGTCGCGTTCATGCTCGTGATCACGCTGCTGTTTGCGAGCCTCGGCATCGTCGGCGGGCTGGTCGCCGAGGACTTCGACGATCTGACGATGATGAACCAGTTCCTGCTCCGGCCGTTGGTCTTCTTCGGGGCGGTGTTCTACTCCCTGCAGGATCTGACGCCGCTGGTCCGTGACATCTCACTGCTGAATCCGATGGTGTACATGGTCAACGGCGTTCGGTACGGCTTCCTCGGCGTCGCCGAGGTCGACCCCCTGCTCTCGTTGGGGGTGCTAACTGGCGGGACCGCGATCGTGGTCACTGCCGACATCATCCTCTTCAAGCGCGGCTACGGGCTGACCGACTGAGTTGTCCCACTGCGCGCCCGTTTCAAAACCCCGACCGGGCGACCTGTCGACCGTACTCGGTCAGACGATAGACCACCTCACCAGTGACCGGTTGGATGAGACCCGCGGCTTCGAGCATCTCACAGCGGCGCTCGACGAGCGGAATATGGAGCCCGGTGTTCGAGGCGATCAACGCCGGATAGTCCGCGCCCGACGCCGTGAGGTGCTGCAAAATACGCCGGTCGGCGGTGCTGAGCGTGCCCTCGCCACCAATGCTCCCACGTGACATACCTTCTCAAGGAAGGCGATCCATTCACATGAATCTACCGGGACGGGATCGCGCGACCGGGAGGGGATTAGTCGTCTTCAGCGTCGGCTTCGTCGTAGACGCCGACCGGGAGTTCCGTCTCGTCGACAGCGGGATCACCGAGTTCGACGACTGTGGTCCCGTCCTCGGCCTCGTAGACCCCCACGGGCAGTTCGGTCGCGGGTTCGTCGGCCGACTCGCGGCAGCGGGCTTCCGCGGCGAGCGCGGCGAGTTCGGCCGCCACCGACGTGTCGTCGCCGTCAGCGCGCTGGCTGAGCCACTCGAAAAGCTCTTCGTCGAGGTCGAGGCTCACTGTAGGCATCCTACCAGTCGGTTCGGCGGCCGTCTATAAGTAAGATTACCACTCCATACCGCCGTTGACGCCCAACACTTGGCCGGTCATGTAGCTCGAATCCTCGCTGGCGAGGAACCGGACGATGCAGGCCACGTCGTCGACGTCGGCGAACCGGTCCAGCGGAATCCGATTGAGGATCTTGTTCTGGACGCGCTCGGGGACCTTGTCGAGCATATCGGTTTTGACGAAGCCGGGCGAGACACAGTTGGCGGTCGTCCCGGTGTCGGCGAGTTCGAGCGCGACCGTTCGGGTAAACCCGAACAGCCCGCTTTTGGTGGCGGCGTAGTTGGCCTGCCCGTAGTTGCCCTGCTGGCCGACGACGCTGGAGATGTTGATGAGTCGACCCTCGTCGGCGTCCTTGAGGTCGTCAAAGAAGGCGTTCGTACAGTTGTAGACGCCGCCAAGGTTGACGTCCATCACGGCATCCCAGTCCTCGCGGGTCATCTCCTCGAACTTCTTGTCGATCGTGATGCCGGCGTTGTTGACGAGCACGTCCGCCGGGCCGAAGGCGTTCTGCACCCGGTCGGCCATCGCCTCGACCTCGTCGCCCTCGGTCACGTCGGCCTGGATGGCGACCGCAGAGCCGCTGTCGGCCTCGATGGCGTCGACGACATCGTAGGCCTCGCGTTCGGAGTTCCGATAGTTGACGACGACGTTTGCGCCGTGAGCGCCGAGTTCGGTGGCGATGCCTTTGCCGATACCGCGCGATGAGCCGGTCACAACGCACGTCTGGGAGTCTAATTTCATAGTGCGGGGTTGGCGGCAACATCGGGTGTGAGAGACGCCCTTTGGCTCTGGAAGCCGTCGGCTCTGGGACTGTCGGACTGCAGGCGATCAGTGCGGGCTGTCGAGCCGCGTACGATCGGTGGAGGGAGTGGGAACACACCGTGCTGGCCGCTTGTCTACTGGTGTGTCGAATCCACCATTAAGTCTTGTTACAGTAGTGACGATTGTATCTCCTTCGAACTAGTCGGCCACAGAAGCGGTCCCGCAGCATCAGTCCGACTGGTGGTCGGCCGCACTGTCGATCCACTCCTGGACCTGCTCGGCAGAGGGAGTAACCTGCTCCGACAGCGAGTCGGCATCGGCCTCGACGAGCGCCGTCACGCTGTCGACGCCTGCCCCCCGGAGCTGTTCGGCGTAGTGGGGGCCGATACCACGGATCGACTCCAGCTGATCGCCACCGATACCCCTCGAAAACGCCGACTCACTGGTCTCGTCTGTACCGTCCGTCGACTCGTCGTCATCCGGTTCCGGTTCTTCGTCAGGAGCCGCTTCGGGCTCTTGGTCATCAACCTCCGGTTCGTCGACGGTATCCGGCTTCTCAGCAGCGTCCTCCGGCTCGGCCTCACCAGCCTCGGCGTTACTGCCAGTCGACGCCGTCTCGTCGACTGCCTCGGCGTCGTGTTCGGCTTGGTCATGCTCGGCCTCGTCGTGTTCGGCCTCGTCGTGTTCGGCCTCGTCGTGTTCAGCCTCGTCGTGTTCGGCCTCGTCGTGTTCAGCCTCGTCGTGTTCGGCTTCGGGCTGGGACCGCTCGGCGAACCAATCAGCGACCGAGGGCCACAGCTCGTCGTGGGAACTCGACGACACCGACAGCCCGATGTGGCCCGAGCGCGCGTCGAAGGTGGTCACGTCGTCGCTCGGTACAAGATCGTTGAACCCGGTCGAGGACTCCGGCGGGATCAGGTGGTCGTAGTGGCCGACGACCTGGACGATCGGCATCTCGATTTCCGAGAGGTCGACGTGTGTGTCAGCGAAATAGAACTCGTTGCGGGCGAGTTTGTTGTCCTGATAGATGTCCTCGATGAACTCCGTGTAGGTCTCGCCCGCGACGTCGATCCCCTCGTCGAGCCACCGCTCCATCCGAGCGAAGTTCTCGACGAACTCGTCGTCTTCGACGTTGTCGTACAGTCGGAGATACTTGCTCACGTAGTTCGAGACGGGGTCCATCAGCGCGAAGCCGATATCGAGGAAGTCCGCCGGGATGTTACCGAAGGCGTCGGCCACCTGCTCGGCGTCGTAGTACTCCGCTTCACCCCAGAGTTCCAGGACGCCACCAGTGTCGTCAAAACAGAGCCCGGCGGCCATCAGTCCTAAATTCCTGACCTTCTCGGGGAACAGCGCGGCGTACATCACGCTCATCGTCCCGCCCATGCAGTAGCCAAGTAGGTTGATCGACTCTTGGCCGGAGCGCTCCCGAACCACGTCGACGCAGTTGTCAGTATACCGGGTGACGTAGTCTTCGATGGTGAGGTGGGAATCCAGTCGGGAAGGTTCGCCCCAGTCGATCAGGTAGACCTCGAAGCCGCCCTCTAGGAGCCGCCGGATAACGCTCCGGTCGGGCTGGAGATCCAGAATGTAGGGCTTGTTGATCAGCGCGTAGACGATCAGGATCGGTACATCCTGCCGCGTCTCGGGCTCGATGCCCGCCATCTCGGGGGTGTAGTGGTGCAGTTCGAGCTTGTTCTCCTCGTAGACGACCTCGTTGGGCGTCAGTCCGACCTCGATATCCGAGACGCGGTCGACCTGCTCGGCGAGTTTGGGGAGCTTTTCGAAATACTCCGCGGTCGCCGCAAGGCTGCGCTGCTGGGTGTCGACGGCGGCAGTAAAGGGGTTCATAACTCCTCGGTGTGGGTCTCCTCGATCAGCTCGACGAGGTGATCGAGTTTCCGTTCGACGGCGTGCTGTCGGCGTTCGAGTTCGACCAACCGTTCGCCGACCTCCTCGATGTCACCGTCGGTAGCGAAGCCAAGCGAGCCGAGCGTCTCCCGATTGAGCCGGTCGAGCTGTTCGCTCGCCTCAAGCATATCGCCAACCGTCTGGCCCGTGGCCGCGGCGAAGGCGCTCGTTCCCATCACTTCTTTGAACGCGTCGTTGGCCGCGTTGAGCCAGACGTCACGGAACTCCTCGAGGTCGACGTCCTCGCCACGGAGCGTTTCGCCGACGAGTTCGTACTGGGCGTCGGCAGCCTCCATCCAGACCTCATAGGCCCGGCTGGCTCCCTGCATGCCGTCGACGGTCGTCTCGTCGAGGTCGCCCTCGGCGAGCGACTCGCGCCACGAGTCGAGGAACTCCGTCTGCATCCGCATGTTCTGCTCGAAGGTTTCGACGAACGACCGGTTCAACTCCTCGACGTACTCGCTCCACTGTTCACCGGCTGCTGTCGACTGGTTGGATTCTGACATGGGAGGCGCAGCGTTAGGCCGTCTCTTCGTCGTCGATGTCGGTGTCCATCCGGGTCGTCCCCATCGGGCTCATCGTCTCGGCGCCGAACCCCATTCCTTCTCCCATCTCCGATTCGACCTCTTCGAGCGAATCGACGACGGCGCTGACCGACTCCTCGGTCATCGAGGTCGACTGGTCGACGAACTCGGCGTAGTTGTCGGTGCTCTCCTCGAGTTGCCGTTCGATCGCCTCCCAAGTCTGGTCGCTGATCTCGTCTACGGCCTCGAACTGGTCTTCGACGGCCTGATGGAGGCTCTCGAAGGCTTCGTGCTGCTGCTCGCTGGCGTCGCTGTCTTCGTCGCCGACCAACGACTGGTCGCTCGGGACGGTGGCTTCCATCATTTCGACCATCCCTTTGGCGAGGCTGCGGCTCGCCTCGAGGCCCGTCTTCTGGACCGACCGCTGGGAGTCGATCGCGTCTTTCCACATTCGCGGGGCCCGTTTTTGGGCGTTCATGCTCTGGGAGAGCATCTGCTGGCCCTGCTTGATCGACTGTCGCTGGAGGGCGATCATCGATGCCATCGGGTTCGTGCGGGGACTGTGTTCTGTGTTACTCATTGGAATCACTGGAGGGCTGCTCGATTGGAATAACGAACGTCTGGACGATGTCTCCTTCGTCGATACCCAATACCTCGCGTTCGGTATCGGGAATGCTGATCCGACCGCCGCTCTGGACGCGGGTCTTGAACATCGCCATTCCCGTGCCGAGGGAGGCCAGCCCGGTCGGGTCGAGTCCCGAGGAGCTGTCGGTCCCTGTCGACAGGAGTTCGGTGAACGCCTGCATCTGTTGGGCGGTCATCTCTTGGCCGGCCTCCTGCAGTTGTGTTGCGAACTGCATCGGCGACCACGCCATTTCGTCCGAGCCGTTCGTCATCTCGACTACATATTCGACGGACTCCTACTTAGTACTTGTCGCCAAATACCAACACATACCATCTGATGGCAACAAATGGTAAATGATGGACCAACGTAGCATACGGTAACCGGACTCCACGACGGGAGTCGACGAAAGGGTGGTGACCGAAACCGATAAGAACGGTACCCACTGAGTTCCGAATATCATCAATTATGAATGGTGAAGAATCAACCGCGGGGATCGAGGCAGTACCGTACAACATGGCAGATGCATGGGTCCGGGCAACAGGACATCTCGTCAAGAGTGCCGTCGAGGTCAACCGCGCGGCGCTGGCGACCTATGGCTTCGTCGACTCCGACAGAACGAGCGGCGGGCAGTCGGTCGCTTACGCGCGGCCCGAGTGGGAGCTCCATCGGGAGGCCGCCGATGAGGGTGTGCTTACGGTCGGCGACCGGATCTCGTTTAGCAAAACGCTCACCGACGAGGACGTGGCCGCCTTCGCGGACGTATCGGGGGATACCAATCGCCTCCATCTCGAAGAGGGGTTCGCCGAGGAAAGCCGTTTTGGCGACCGGATCGCCCACGGTACCCTCGTCTCGGGGCTGATCAGTGCCGCTCTCGCGCGGCTTCCCGGCCTGACGATCTACCTCTCACAGGACATGACCTTCCTCGCGCCCGCCTATATCAGCGACCGGCTGACCGCGACCATCGAGGTCGTCGACGACCTCGAAGACAACAAATATATCCTGTCGACGAACGTCCACAACGAGTCGGACAAACAGCTCATCAAAGGCGAAGCGGTCGTGTTGATCGACCCGGTCCCCGACCCCGACGCGGAATAGGCCACTCACAGGTATCGACGGTCCTGATTGTCTTTTCTTCCTGCCGAAATAATCTTAGCGTACTGACTATCGGCGCTGAGACGGTTGCGGCATTATATATCCGTGCTCAGCGTACCGCTCCCACAATGATCAACGGGAGCGAAGCGCAGCACCGAACGGTTCGGCTCTTCGTCCGGGCCGACCCCGAACTCGGCTGCGAAAAACAGAAACAGGCGGTGTTGGATCGGCTCGACGGGCTCGACGGCGAGGATCGGATCGACGACTATGAGGTCAACGTGTGGACGAAAGCGATCCGGATCGCGGGGCCGCTCGAAGGGACGACCTACTACCAGCGGGTGTTCGATCACTTCACCGCGTTTCAGCAGTGGGCCATCGAAGAATCGGTCGCGCTGAAATCGGCGTTCAACGTCGAAGAGGTCGACTGTGAGATCACCAACGAAACCTACCGCGTGCTGTCGCTGCCGTGTCTCTGTCTGGCGGTCTACGAGGACGACGAGCTTCGCGGGGTCTATCCCCACGTCGACGATGAGACGACGCGGACGATCAGACACTGTCTCGACAGGCTCGAAGCCAGCGGCCAGCTCGAATACGCTGATTGATAGATTCGTCCCGGATACTGTCCCATGCAGGCTGTTTTAGGTGTATAACTAGTATGGCAGACTTCCAACTGTACCCCACATAACAGCTAATACTCCGGGAGTGGACCTCCGGGATGAAGCGTCCGACGAGGCAGGCTGTGGGCTGTCTTCCCGCAACAGTCACCGTGCAGTGAGCGGCAGCACAGCCCTCCCCCGTCGGCGTACAAGAGCTAACTATGAGTAACACAGAGTCCAGCCCAACGGAGTCGTACGGTCCAGCCGAACCCGAATCGGTGTCAGTCCCCCCAGAACTCACGTCGGACGGGACGAAGCTCGTCTACCTCTACCTTCAAGTCAGCGGCGAGTCGACGCTCGACGAACTGAATCAATCCTTGGAGATGAAAAGCATCTCGCTGCTCCCGATCCTGAATACGCTGGTGACCAAGGATCTCGTCGACCGCGAGGGAAACTACTACTTGCCTACGGCGGCGTAAAACCGATCTCGGTGGCGACAAACCACTGGCGATAAGCCGCCACACCGCGACCGACCGGTATGCGTCAGTTCATCGTTCTCGGCCACGAGGCACCGACCGCGCCCGACTTTTCGCTCTCCGATCTCGCCGGCGGCGCGGGTCGACTCGACGTGCTGTGTCGGTGTGTCAACGCCGGGCTGTTCCTCTCGCATGGCATCCGCGAGGACAGCCGCGTCCACCTCGTGTTGAACGACGAGTACACGGTCCGATTCGACGGCGCGACGGCCAAGCGGCTCTACCCCAACGAGCGGGCGGTCGCCTCGCGGGTTCAGGGCGCGCTCGAATCGACAGCCGACGCGATCGGTCACCAGCCCGCGGAGGTCTCGCCGGGCGTCGAGCTGTATCGGATGGACTTCGCGTCGACGCTCGAAACGGTCGCCCGCGATGGCACGGTCGTCGAACTCCACGAGGACGGCGAGCCGCTGGCCGAGGCCGAGCCAGCCGAGAATCCGATCTTTGTCCTTTCGGACCACCACGATTTCACCGACACGGAGGCTGCGGTGTTGGCCGAAACCGCAGCGAGACGGCTCAGCGTCGGTCCCGCGGTCCTCCATGCCGACCAGACGATGACGGTGGTCCACAACTGGCTCGACACCGCAGGATACACCGACTACTGATTGGTAGATCACAATTGTTAAAATCGGTGGCGGCGTCTATTCGGTCGCGGGCCGGTGGGGTAGCTTGGTATCCTTCGGCCTTCGGGTGGCCGTAACCGCAGTTCGAATCTGCGCCGGCCCATTTCTACCCCTCGTTTCGACCAATGTCCGTCTTATCACCGCAATTGCACCCAACCATGTTTTTATTCTGACGGACGTCCTTGCTGTTCACGAATGCCCGGCAGTATCTTTCCGCTGGTCCGCCAGCGCGTCGACGCCGTCAGTGCGCTCAAATGGGTCGTTCTGCTCGGCGGAATCTATGCCGTCACGCGAAACCTCTCGCTCATTCTCGGGCTGTTCACGGCGCTGCTGGTCACCGAAACCGTCGACGTTCTTGAGACACATTCGGCTGTCGACGAGCGGTGGGTGAAAGTCGGAATGGGTGGGTTCCTGCTCGTTGCCAGCGGGGTGTGGCTCTGGGGCGAACTCCGGGAGCCGAGAGCCGCCCAAAGGCTCTGGGTGCCGGTCGTGGCCATCGGCGGCAGTCTGTGGGTGCTCCTAGACGCGCGGGCGGATTTCGTCCAAGGTCGACGGTTCGACGGTCGGCGGTTTCACACCCCCGAACCGGACGACGACCTCAGCGCCAGCGAGGCGATGCTGCTCACACAGCACGCCCACCTCGTTGGGAACGCCTTACGGGAGGAACCGAAGACGGTCTCCGAACTCGCTGCGGCGTGTGATCTCACTGAGTCGCGGGTCCGCGAGGCGATCAGTATTGCCGGGGACGGTGGAACGATTTATCCTGTCGACCCCGGTGCCGACGACCTCCGGTACGCACTGGATGAAGGGAACATGGGGGCCAGTGGCGTCGGTCGACTGGCCGCAGGCGGAGCGAGACGCCTGTTTCGGCGGCTGCTGCGGCCGTTTGTCGACCAGTTCTGAGTGGTTACTGCTTCCCAAGTGCGTCATTAAAAACACGCTGGGCACGCTCGTAGGCCGAATTCCGGTCGACGATCGGCTCGTGGTACTCCGGAGCCAACTCCAGTTGCTCCCCTGATGAAAGGTTCGGCCAGTCGACGATCTTCTCGGCCTCCACACCACGAAGCTCCGGCACGTATTCGTTCACGTACACTGCCTCATCGTCGTACTTCGCCATCTGCGCCACCGGGTCGAAGATGCGCACGTCGACCGTGTCGGTTCCCGTTGAGGCGATCCACTGCCAGTTGGCGCTGTTGTTGGCCGGCTCGTGGTCGATCAGTTTGTCGGCGAAGTACGCCGCGCCCTTCCGCCAGTCGACCAGCAGGTGCTTGGTCAGAAACGACGCGACGTTTTGCCGCGGGCGGTTGTGGATGTACCCCTCCGCGTCGAGTTGGCGCATTCCGGCGTCGACCAGCGGGTAGCCCGTCTCACCGCGTTTCCACGCCGCGAACTCCGCGGGCTCGTTCCGCCACGCGATGGGGTTGGGGATCGTCTTGTAGCTCTCGGTTGGAAGGGCTGGGTTGTTGGACAGCAGGTGGTAGTTCTGCTCGCGCCACGAAAGCTCGTAGCGGAACTTGTCGACGTTCCGCCGCTCGGCGTCGCTGCTGGCAGCCGCGTACCGGTCTGTCGCGTCGGCCCACAGTTCACGAACCCCGATCATCCCAGCCGCAATATACGGCGAAAGCCGTGAGACCGCGCCGACCGGGCGGTCGACCGCGGCGGCCATATCGTCCCGTGTGTCGTTGTAGGTCTCGATCCCGTCGGCGAGAAACTCGTCGTACTGTGATCTCGCGGCTCGGTAGCCCGCCTCCGGAAGTTCGATGTCGACCGACGCCTCCGGAAGTTCGGTGTCGTCGGTCACATCGGCGAGGGCATCGCTACTCGGTGAAGCTGCGGGTGTCGGTTTCTCAACTGCCTGCCAGTCATTGTAGAACTGACTGTGGCTCGGATACCGGGGCTCCAACCCTGCGGGGTCGACCAACGTGAGATCGGTCATCGACTCCGTCGGGAGGGCGTTGTCGACCTGCTGCTGCCGTTTGCGGCGGCCCGGCCGATAGTGACAGTTGTACCAGAGCCGGTCGGCATCGTATTCGGCGGCGATCTCGCCGAGTTCGGCCGCGGGATCACCCTCTCGGACGAGCAGGTCCGAACCGAGCTCGCGGTAGTGCTGCTTGAGCCGCCGGACGCCATTTATAAGGAATGTCCACTGGCGTGGGCCGACCTGCTCGCGGAGTTCGGGATCGAGAATATACACCGGAAGCGTGGTGTCCTCGCCTGCGGCCGCGGCCAGCCCACAGTTGTCCGGAATCCGGAGGTCTCGCTGGTGCCAAAAGAGATGCATACCCTCTGTTGGGCGTGGAAACCTATGATCTGTAGGGTCGAACCTGTGAGAACAGTGTCTTTTTTCGCGTGGCGGCTGTGGGAACAGTATGACCCTCACACCCACGTCGACTCGCCGAGGCCTCCTTGGCAGCCTCGTGGTGGCTACCCTCGGTGGGCTGGCTGGATGTGTTGATACCGGAGAGACCGAGTCGACCGACGGTTCGGGAACCGACAACGAATCAACCAACGGCGAGCCGACCGACCCTGCCGACGCGAACGACGATGAGTCGGGGGAACTCGATATCCGCGAGGCGAACGTCGTCGGCGTGGAGGCGACGGCCCAAGAGGGAGGCTACGAGTTTACTGTGGGACTCCGTCATGATGACGCGGGCGAGGAGGGCTACGCCGACTGGTGGCAGGTCGAGCGGCTCGACGGCACCCGACTCGGGCGGCGCGACCTGCGCCACTCCCACCCGAACGAACAGCCGTTCGAACGCTCCGAGACGGTCGACGTGCCGACTGGCGTCGACTGTGTCGTCGTTCGCGGCCACGACCGGGCAAGCTCGACGCCGGATATCGGTGGCGTCAGTAGATATCGATATCGAGCGCGTCGAGCACCGAACCAACGAAGATCGCTGCCTGAGTCGACGCCCGCGCTGTGGATGTCGAGGCCCAGTCAGTGTCGACAACTGGATGGGCTGATCGGTTAGTCGTCGCCTAATCCGCCCCGACCACGAATCGGCTGTCGTCCTCGTCGGCCGCCGGCGTTGTCAGAAGCGAGACGCCGACGGTGAGCAGCGCGCCGAGGACCATCCCGGCGAGGGCGATATCCCAGCCGCCGTAGGTTCTGGCGAAAAGCGGGACGGCAGTCCCCGCGAGGTCGACGGTCACTGAGGGAACGAAGACGTGTGAGAGATACAGCAGTTGACTGCCGGCGATCCCGGCAACGATCCCATCACGGGTCGTCCCCTGCCAGTAGAGCGCGACCATCACGGGGAGTGTCAACTGGGCGAACCCGCCGAAGGCTGTGCTGCCGATCTCGATTAGCGTCCCGGGACGACTCAGGCTGGCGACGAACGTGGCGGTCGCAAACGCCGCCACGCCGCCGCGGGCAAGCCACGCTTCTCGGGACTCGCTCAGTGTCGGGTCGACGAAGGGCCGATAGAGGTCCCGAATGAAGTACGACGACCCCGACAGCAGCATCGAGTCCGACGACGACATCATCGCCGCCAGCGCCCCCGCGATCACGAGCGCGGCGAACCACACCGGCGTGTACTCCGACAGCAGGACCGGGAGGACGTTCGATCCCTCCGGAACCTCGATGCCGAGACCGGCTGCCCACGTCCCGAGCAGAAACGCTGGAACGAACAGCAGGACGACCAGCACCGGCCAGAGGGCGAACGACCGCTTGAGGACGCGGTCGGAGCCGGCGACAAAGAACCGCTGGTTGATCTGGGGGAACATCGTGACACCGAAGGCGATCACTACCGCCGTCGAGATAATGTAGGCGGGCGTATAGAAGTCGCTACCCAGCGCGAGGAACTCGGGGTTGGTCGACTGTAAGGCGGCGGTCGCCCCACTTGGGCCACCGACTGCCGACAGCACCCACGCGACAGCGATCCACACAACCGAAAGCATGAACAGCCCCTGAATCGTGTCGGTCCACGCGACGCCACGCATCCCGGCAATCACGACATAGAGGATCATAAACGCCGTAATGAGGGCCGCTCCGGCCCAGTAGGGGATTACCCCACCGGTCAGGCCGGCGAGTGCCTCACCCGCCCCCATCTGCTGGAGCATCACGTAGGGGAACAGCCAAAAGAGGCTGATTCCAGCGACCAGTCCCCGAAGCCGCGTCGACCCGAACCGGTCGCCGAGCATCTCCGAGAGCGTGACGTACCCCTGCCGCTGGCCGACCAGCCATTGCTTGTAGCCGATGAGATACCACAAGATAGCGAACAGAATCCCGTCCATCACGCCCATGACGAGAATCCACTCGGGACCCTGCGCATAGGCGAGGTTCGGGCCGCCGAAGAACGTAAACGCCGACAGCAGCGTGGCGAACGTCGTAAACAGCAGGACCAGCGTGCCGATCGACCGGTTGGCCAGATAGTAGTCCTCGGCGACGTTTTCGGTCAGGCGGTAGGCGACGAGGCCGATCCCCAGCGCGAGCACCAGATAGCCGACGACGATCCCCAACTGGAGGCTCAGCTCAGCCATCGGTCACCCCCATGTAGCGATCCCAGTCAGTACGCGTGAACAGGTAGAACACGACGCTTGCGAGCCCCATCCAGCCGATATGCCACCAGAGCCAGATCGGGAGCCCGGCGGCGGTTCGTGGATCGCCCCACAGGAACCACGGGACTGCGAGGACGACCAACACGGTGAACGTCACCACCCATAGTGCAGTTCGGATACGCGCTGTCATTACTGCAAATAGCCGACAGAGGCACCTAAATATTGCTAATCGCGCTCGGAATAGCCTATTGAAGAGATTATTCCTTCAATACAGTCGAGTTGGTTCGACAGTTGACACTTTCGGCCGGTCAGGAGCTAGAATCGGCTCCGAGGTGAAACCGCGAGTATGGAAACGGCTGTCCAGCTCTACACGTTCGACGCGTCGCCGCTGTCGCTGACCGCTCAGCTCGAAGCGGTCGCGGAGGCCGGCTTCGATGGCGTCGAGACGGTCGTGGTTCCCGATCTCGAACGCAAGCGGCTCCAGAAGGGGACGATCCGCGGTGGGGTTGCAGTCGACCTCGGCGAGGGGGATGTGGATCTCGACGGCTGTCTGGCTGCCGCGGCCGACGTGGAGTGGGTCGTCTTCGAGTACGACCTACCGCCCGAAGCGCTAGTCTCGCTACAGGCGGCTGGCGACTGGCTCGCCACAAAAAACCACTACTGACCGCTTACTGGCGGTAGACTGGTAGAATGTACAGTTTTCGAGTGGACGACAGCTATTTGGCACCACGGTATTTATAAAGAGTGTTAGAGCAGTCGCGGACCGTATCCGCATTCACAGTCATCAGCAGTTTCCCGAGGGGGATACACCATGGACGATACAGCAAAATACCTTATTCACGCCCGGACCGCCGCCGACGGGGTTGTCGAGCGGAGCGATGTCGTCGGCGCGGTGTTCGGCCAGACTGAGGGCCTTCTGGGCGACGAGTTGGATCTCAGAGACCTCCAGCAGTCATCGAAAGTCGGCCGCATCGACGTCGAAATCAGTTCGGAAAACGGCCAGTCGTTCGGCGAGCTCACGATCGCAACGAGCCTCGATAAGGCCGAGACAGCCGTCCTCGGGGCCTCGCTCGAAACGATCGAGCGCGTCGGCCCTTGTCGGGCCTCGATCGAGGTTACCTCCATCGAGGACGTACGAGCGGCCAAGCGGCGGGCGGTCGTCGACCGCGCCAAGGAACTGCTCGCCACCGCCTTCGACGAGACGGCGATCTCTAGCGAGGAGCTACTGAGCGACGTTCGGGAGTCGGCCCAAGTCGAGGAGATCACCGAGTACGCCGGGCTCCCGGCGGGGCCGAGCGTCACCTCCTCGGATGCGATCATCGTGGTCGAGGGGCGGGCCGACGTGCTCCAGTTGCTGAAACACGGCATCAAAAACGCCATCGGCGTCGAGGGGACAAACGTGCCCGACGCGGTGGCCTCCCTGACCGCCGAAAAGACCGTGACAGTCTTTGTCGACGGCGACCGGGGTGGCGAACTCATCCTGCGTGAGCTGCTGCAGGTCGGCGATGTCGACTACGTCGTCTTTGCCCCGGCCAACCGGTCGGTTGAGGACCTCTCCCGGAAGGAGATCCACGGCCTGCTCCGGGAGAAGATTGCCGCCGACCGGATCGGCGACGCCCAGAACATACGGGAGACCATCGCCGGGCTGATCGAAACCAGTGATCTCGATTTCGCCGTGAGCGATGCCGACAACCAGCCAGCAGTTGACCCACCGAACAGCGCCGAAACGACCGCTACAGCCGACTCGCCGACGGAGGTCGAGGTCATCCCGACCAGTTCGGACGACCTGACCGGCGACGACGCCGAAATGTCGACAACTGATCCGGAGCCGCCATCCACAGCCGATCCGGAACCGACACCCGCAGCCGACGCAACGTCCGACGAGACAGTCGACGTCGAGCCGACAACCGAGGCAGACGACTCCACGACGTCCGACCCCCAGTCGACTGACTCCGAGGCGACCGACGGTTCCGCGTCGGCCGACACGGAGACCGACACACCCGTCACCCTCCGGAGTCACGTCCGGGCGGTTATCGGTGAAGGGACAGGAACCGCCCGACTCCTCTCGAACTCGTTCGAGCGACTGGCGGAGGTCGACGCCGACGAACTCGTTGCGACGCTCGAAACCGCCGACGAGCCGTTCGCGCTGGTCTTCGATGGCGAACTCACCCAACAGATGCTCGATGTGGCCGCCCAGCGCGGGCTCGACCACGTCGTCGTCCAGTCGACCGGCGAGTTCGTCAAACAGCCGGTCGGCACCCGCGTGCTGACCGCCGAACAGCTCCGGGCAGCCGAACTCGATGTCGAAGCGTAGGCAGCGTCTATTCCGTTTTAAACGGCGTACACCGAAGCGTTATGCCCTCACTGTCTTCGAACAGCTCCGGCGACCGCTCGGCTTCGACGAAGCCGACACGCCGGTACAGCGACCGGGCAGGGTCGTTCGTCGACGCGACGTGGACGGTCACCGGGTCTGTCGACCCGTCACAGACTCCAGTTAAAAGCGCGGTTGCACGACCCTCGCGTCGGTGGTCGGGGGCGACCGCGAGCTCGGCGATGTGGATCGGTCCGTCACCGACAGCGAGGAGGTAGCCGACCGGCCGGTCGTCGCTATCGGGGGTAACCAAGAGCCGTGACGTTTGGATCGGAACCGAGTCCGACAGCTCGGCGATGGCTGTCGACAGCAGTGTTGGGCTCGGCTCCGAAAGATGTGGTTGGAGCCGCCGGAGAGCGGCAGCATCGTTTTCTCGGGCGAGACGAACAGGTGGGTGCTGTGGGGCCATTCAGAGTAGCCAGACAGCGAGGCCGGTGCTTGTCAGGCCGCCGCTCAGGGTTGCCAGAAAGTTGACCCACTGGTTGCCGAGCCGTCCCCCTTCGAGCGTCGCCCCCAGCAGGCTGTCGACGGTCATCCCGACAAAGCCACCGATAGCCACGATACCCGCTGCGAGCCACAGCCCGTCGAGCGGGAGGACGATCATCGACAACAGCCCCGTGAGCCAAACTCCGGCGAGACCCGCGAGTTCGCCCTGCCAGGTAACCGCGCCGTCGGTACCGGGGTCGACCCGTTCGAGCGTGGTGATGAGCCGCGGGCTGTCGAACAGGCCGCCGATCTCGCTCGACAGGGTGTCACCGAGAGCGGTCGCCAGTGACCCGCTAAACGCGAAGAGGAACGCGGCTGCCAGCGGGCCTTCTCCCTCAACGAACGCAAAGCCCAGCACGGCGACGAGCGCGACCGCCGCGTTCGCCAACACGTTGCCCGTGCCCCGGGCCCCATCGTTGCCTTCGGCGACGCCGCGCTGTTCCTTGTCGCCGTAGCGGAACTTCGAGGAGAGTCCACCGATGCCAAAGAACGCGATCAGTACTGCAAACCAGCCGAAGCCGCCGAGAACGATCATCAGCACGCCGAGGAGGACCCCGGTGAGCATCCCCGAGACGGAGGCCGTTCCGAGTCCGTAGGAGATCGCACCGAGGGCGACGGTGACGACGAGCGCCGCGACGAGTTCGACCGGCGGCACCGTTCCGACCAGTTCGACGAACAGCCAGAGCACGAGTCCAACCGACAGCAATACCAGCGGGTCATCTCGCTCGTAGAGCAGTTCCCGAAGCAGTGCGGCGATCAGCGCGCCGACGATCGAGAGGAACGTTATGACCGACCAGTCGGCGCTCACCTCAAGTTGGAGGTCGACGAGATACTGGCCGGCGATTCCGGCCACGAAACCGGTAGCGACGAAGCCGGCGACCGTCAGAAACGGTTGGCTGGTCCGGGTGCGGACGGCCTCCATACCGAGATTGCCGAAGCCGAGGACCAGCAGGGTGGCGACGAAGACGCCGACCGGCAGCGGCGTCCGTGGGATCGTCGACAGTAGCGCCAGCGCCGCCGCCGCCAGCGAAAAGCCGGCCAACCCGTTGAGTCGGCCATCCTCCCAGTCGCCGGGGCGCGCGAAGAGTTCGAACACCGGCCCGCTGCTGACGGCCACCGCCGCGAGGCCGATCACCGCGAACGGGATCACCGTCGACGGCCCGAGCACCGGAGCCGCCAACGCGAGGCTGGCGACGGCGGCGAACCCTCCAGCGCGTCGGAGCCGGTCTGTCACACCACGGGATATCTCCGAGACACACTTAACGGTCCCGACATCCGGAAACGGCGTGTGAGTCGGTGACAGCGAGTTTTTTCACCACGTAGCGTGTGGCTTCGATAGTGCTGTACGACACCTATCTCTCCGTCCGTCTCCGTCGTCGGTCGCGGGACCCCCCCCGACACATCGCGGTCGTCATCACCGAGCGCGACCTCCTCGAACAGGGGGCCTATGACACGCTGGCGGCGTTTTTCGAGTGGGCCGTCGAGTACGGCGCTGAGCGGATCACCGTCTCGGTCAGCGTTCTCGACGAGGCGGTCGTGCCGACGCTCCGACGGGAACTCGCCGAGCTGTCGGCCCCCCGCCCGCTGGCGGTCAGAACCCCCGACGACACCGAACAGGCCGACGAGCCGATCCAGATTTCGATCGGTCTCGGCGGCAAACGGGAGTTCACCGAAACCATCCGACAGCTCGCCGCCGCCGTCGACGCTGGCGATCTCACGCCGGAGGAGATCAACGCCGAGCATATCGACGACCGGCTCGTGTTTCGCGAAGAGCCGGATCTCGTTATCAAAACGGGGGCCGAACGGCTCTCGGATTTCATGATCTGGCAGTCGGTCTACTCTGAGCTCTACTTCACCGACGTCAACTGGCGGGATTTCCGCAAGCGGGACTATCTGCGAGCGTTGCTCGATTACGAGGACCGACAGCGGCGGTTCGGCGAGTAGCCAGTCCCTAATCGGCCGACGACGCCGGGGTACTCTCCGTGTCGTCGGCAGGCACAATCTCGCTCGACCGCTGGGTTTCGAGTTCGTCATCGACCGCTTGGACACCGGCCTGTGGCAGTTGGTCGCGGAGCCGGCCGGCCACGCGTTTGGCCTCGTCGAGTTCGAGACTCCCCAGTGCCCGCACGAGCGTGACTGCGCGGTCGACCTTGGTTCGTTGCCACGACTGCTCGCGGGATTCGTAGGTCCGAATCCCCCGGAGGAAGTCGACTTTCGAGAACTCCGGCCAGTAGGGCGCACAGAAGTAGACGGCAGCCTCGTTGCCGTTGGCGTGCCACGGCAGGAAGTTCGAGGTTCGCTCGTCGCCGCCGGTGCGGATGATGAGATCGACGTCCCGAACCGGCTGACGATACAGCCGCCGTTCGACCGTTTCGACGTCGATCTCGTCGGGTGTGAGGTCGCCCGCGTCGACCGCCGCGGTGACCTCGCGGGCCGCCCGGAGGAGTTCGTTGCGGCCGCCATACGCGAGAGCGATATTGAGCCGGAAACTGTCGTAGTCGGCCGTCTCGGCCTCGGCGTAGGCGATGGCCTCCTGGACACGCTCGGGGAGCCGGTCGATCTCGCCGATCGCGCGGATACAGACCTCGCGGTCGTGGAGCCGGTCGCTGTCGGCGAGTTCCCGGAGTTTGGAAGCGATCATATCGAACAGCGGCTCGTTTTCCTCGGCCGGACGGTCGAAGTTCTCGGTCGAGAACGTATACAGCGTTAGCTCTTTGATATCGACGTCGTCACACCAGTCGAGGACCTGTTCGGAGGTTTCGGCACCGGCGCGGTGGCCGTCCGGCGCGTCGGCGCCCTGTTTGCGGGCGTAGCGTCGGTTGCCGTCTTGGATGATTGCGACGTGTGTCGGCCCGTCGCCGATCTCGCGGTGGAGGAGCCGCTCGTACGTCCGTCCCAATCGTCGACTAACCCACGAGTACATCTACACGTAGTGATTGCCTGCTGGTATGTGTCTCTTGTTATTCGATTTGAAGACTGTCTGCCTCACCGTTCATTCACCGCCTGCACGTGTCGACGGCGGATGACCCCGACATTGTTGGCGACGTTCTCGGTCAGGTTGCGGAACGCATCGGCGGTCTCGCCCTCCTCGAGGACGACCGGCTCGCCGCCGTCGCCCCCGGCCCGGACGGCCGGATCGAGCGGAATGGCTCCGAGGAACGGGAGATCCTCGTCGGCGGCGAGTGACTGGCCGCCGCCGCTGCCGAAGATGTCGTGTCGACCGCCGCAGTCGGGACACCGGAACTCGGACATGTTTTCGGCAATGCCGAGGACGGGTGTTTCGTGCTGACCGAACATCCGGAGTCCCTTCACGGCGTCGTCGAGGGCGACTTGCTGGGGCGTCGTGACGATCACTGCGCCAGTGAGTGGGAGCGTCTGGAGGACAGTCAGTTGGGTGTCACCGGTTCCCGGTGGGAGATCCAAGACGAGATAGTCCAGTTGGCCCCAGTCGACGTCGTCGACGAGCTGGGTGAGGATCTTGTGGACCATCGGGCCGCGCCAGATCACGGGGTCGTCCTCGCCGACAAGGAAGTCCATGCTCATCAGCTTCATCCCGTAGCGCTCCGGCGGAATGAGGGTCTTGTCCTCAGTCGCCTCCGGTCCCTCGTCGCTTTTGACCATCCGGGGGACGTTCGGCCCGTAGATATCGGCGTCGAAGAGGCCGACCCGCGCGCCGAGTTGCGAGAGCCCTGCGGCGAGATTGACCGCGACCGTCGACTTGCCGACCCCGCCCTTGCCGGAGGCGACCGCGATGATGTTCTGGACATTTGGGAGGACTTCGTCGTCGGAGCCCAGCGACTTGGGGAGGCCAGCGCTGATCGAGAGCTCGACGTCGGGGGCCTCCTCGGCGAAGACCTCGCGGACTTCGTTGGCGATCTGTGACTCGTGAGGTGCGTAGGGCGCGCCGAGAGCCAGCGAAACCTTGAGTTCGTCGTCGCTGGCGTCGACCGCGTTGACCAGCCCCAGCGAGACGATATCGTCGCCGAGATCCGGGTCCGAAACCGTCGACAGGAGTTCGAAAACGGCGTCGTCGTTCATACC
>Ga0207753_1000046_pt1 | contig 47090 bp, 39 predicted proteins | sample PonA233FremontCA_2_FD_187273 | JGI IMG/M metagenome (GOLD analysis project Ga0207753, IMG submission 187273) | Salt pond sediment microbial community from Fremont, CA, USA - Pond A23 Sediment 3 (SPAdes) | ecosystem: Environmental > Aquatic > Non-marine Saline and Alkaline > Saline | place: USA... | reverse complement strand
ACGTCGCGAGCGTGGACGCCACCGCCGAGAAACTGAAAACAATCGAAGAGACAACGCTCCGCGACGGCGTCCAGAACGTGGCAATCCGAGAAATAGAGTGATCCTTGCTCTGATTCGTGACCGCGCGAGGGCGGTCGAACATCGGTCTGGATAGCTCCGATTTTGGTCTCCAATCGATTGTGACGAGCTCTGGCCCGCTTTGTTGTGGGGTATATCGATACGCACGGCAGTAATTATATATACGTGAATACAAAACTGATTTGATTGTGAGCATGTCCACAGTTCGTTTGGCAAAATTTAGTTTTGTGCTGTCACTCTTTATTATCGGTATCATTAGCATGTATATATGGCAAAACTACTCAATCGGAATTACCATCGCCGTTGGGATGGCCTTAGTTTTTGCAAGCGTGTACGAACACAAAAGAAAAGTATCCGACATCAGGACGGCATACAGTTATGAAAATAAGTGAAGATGTTGTGAGCGAGGCAGAAAAGCTCGTAGAGACGCTCAAAACGGACGATCATGTCGCTTACGCGGAAGCAGGTGCTATATTTAGAGATACGGCGACTGTTTTGACAGTTGGTGCGACCGTGGAGCGGTCGTCCGAGATATCTGAGTCAGGTGTATGGTGCCGCGTTTTCGCTGACGGCGCAGCGGGATATCGGTACACAGCCGATATTGATCACGTCAGTAATATTGGGACCTTAGCCCGCAAGCGGGCACAAGTCTTGGGACAATCTGCTGCGGCTCAGTACGACACGACCACCGCTCATCGCGGCACTCATACTGGGTGGGCAACCGATGGACGAAACACTGATACAGATCTCGATGCGAAGATTGAGACCATCCGAGCAAAGTCGGGCCGATTTCGGGATTGTGGAGCGACTCGAATACATTACAAGGATGTCAGTAGGGACGATATCATCTTAACTACAACCGGAGGAGCGATCCGGACTAGCATTGATCGCAATTGGGTTGATATCCGGAGTTCAGTCGGCACAAAAGATGGGAACAGTATCAATATACGTCAGCAGTCCGGAAATACGCTAGGGTTTCAAAATTCGGGGGATGATCTTATTGACAGCACAGTAGATAAGATCTCGGAGCAGAAAGCTCGTATGAGCAGGTATCGAACTGCCGACCCACCGGGAGCCGAGACGGTCGTATTGAGTGGGAGTGTAGCCGGACAACTCTTCCACGAGTTTTCTAGATATCTCGAGATGGATACGGTGTACTTCGGATCAAGCGCAGTAGAAGTCGGGGATACCGTCACCTCTGAGCTGATAACTATCGATGATACGATAAAACCGGGTGATTGGGCGGCTATCGCATTTGATGCGGAGGGAAGGGCGACCTCACCGCTGCGATTGGTCTCTAATGGAGTTGTGAAGAACCGCCTCCACAGTGCCGCTACGGCTTTAGCCGAGGGGGAACAGCCGGGTGGTCATTTTATATTTTCGACTAATCCGGAGTCGCCACCAAGGATCCACTCAAGACACCTCGATATCAAATCGGGATCAACGCCCGAGGAAGAGATGCTAGTCGGTGGTGACGTATATATCAAATCCGTTGGGGCCCCAGCACTGACCAACGAGGCTACTGAGACAAAGCAATCGAGTAAGATGCCACCCAGTGCGTTGTACGCAAGGGATATAGCCGACCAAACGCCTGAGGACTACAGCAACGAAGCGACTGAACAGTCGATTCATTTGCCTGTCACCGAGGGGTACGTACTGGAAGGCGGCGAAAAGACGCGACTCCTCAGCGACGCATCTCTGATTGTGTCACTTGAGGACCTCAAAACGATATCCGAAGTCGGTATTAGCAGGTCGACAGTGAGCGGAACAGATCAAAAAAATAACTCCCGCATTCCGTTTTCGGCGATGTCTCCGGCAATAGCGTTGGACGCAGAGCTGAGGTAGATCAGCGGCGACTCGAATTGATATCCGATGGCTTTCACGGTGAAAAAGAGGTGAGTACTTGCTCTCGGATGGCCTCCGTTTGAGACACGTTAGCCTATTGTGCAACAAATTTGTTCAAATCTTGAAGCCGACCACGCCGAGTTAATTGGTCAAGTATCCGCATACTCCGGGCCTGCTGCCCATGATATGAAACACTTTTTCGTAATATCTGGATTTAAAATCTATATACTAACTTATTGAGAGAAGATTGGCCTAATTTTATGTCTTCCGACGACTTTATGTAGTATATGCCCAAATTGCGGATTGTAGATGTCAGCACCAACCGATGGGCGAGACAATAGTATGGAACGAAGATCGTTTCTGGCTGCAACGAGTGCCGGAGTAGTCGGCGCCCTAGCCGGCTGTAGCGGTAACAGCAACAGCACTGACGGTAATGGAGACAACAGCGGGAACGACCTAGAGGTGCCCGTTTCGGACGAGTCCGAATTAGGCGAACGACTTCCCGGATACACCTACCACAACGTAGCGGAAGGTCAGTCCCCGAGCGAACACGATGCACACGTGTTGATCGCTGATCAGATACAGCGGTTGGGCCTCGATGTGGATATGCAAACGTTCGAATGGGGAACGCTATTTACTGAGGTCACTCAGCAGTATGATTTCAACTTTTCAGGTTGGCTGCGAACCCTCGGGATGTACTCCGGTACTCGTCTGCCGGAGATGTTCCACAGCAAGAATTTAGATCCAGGAGCCGGTAATTTTACCGGCTATGAGAATCCAGATTTAGATCCGCTGCTGGACGAGCAATTATCAACATCGGATCCAGATCGGAGAACTGAATTGCTCCACGAGATACAAGCGGAGATTGCGGACTACGCTGGGCTTAATCCAGTAATGTACGTTCCGAACAGCGTTGTCTACGATCAAGAGCAGGTGGAAGGCTGGGTCGATGCACACCGGGAGTACGAGTTCGCGCTAAACATGACCTCCATCTCAGTGACAAATGAGGAAAACGAGTTGCGGGGAGCATGGAGCGAGTCCATTGATACTCTAAATATCCTCGGGTGGAACAACGAATTGAAAATCGAATTCCACTTAGATCAGATCTACGACCGCCTAGTACGCTTCGACGAGAACCTGCAGCCGGACGAAGATTTCAGCTTGGCTACTGACTGGACACTGTCCCCGGAGGATAACGCGATCGAATACGTCATCAGGGAAGGTCACACATGGCATGATGGGGAACCGCTGACCGCTGAAGACGTTGCGTTCTCACTCAATTACGTGAAAGAGAACGAGATCCCGCTGTACAACCCACAGACGTCCATTCTGGACTCGGCTGAGGCTCTCGACGAGACAACCGTTCGAGTGCAGTTCATGGAAGGCGAGATGCCCGGTCCAATCCACAAACAGTTCTCCTGGAGAATGCCGATCGTTCCGATGCACATCTGGGAAGGTATCGAGAATCCCGGCGAGCGCTCGGTTGAAGCCCCCGTTGGGAGTGGCCCGATGGAGGTCGAATACTGGGATCAAGGCAGTGAGCTTGCCCTCCAGCGTAACGGAGACCACTTCAATCCGGTTTCATTCGACCGGAGGATCACCCGTATCGTTCCCGAAGCGTCAACGCAGATCGAATTGCTTCGATCCGGCGACTTGAATTATCTGTCCCGAGCGGCACCGCAGCAGCTAGACTCGCTGCTTGAGGAGGATCAGATCGCCCTTGAGGAAGGTTCAAGTAGCGCGTTCTGGCTTCATGGCATGAATTCCCGGGAAGATGGACTCAACGAGAAGGCGGTCAGACAGGCGATAACCATCGCTGTCCCGAACACTGCCATCGTCGAACAGATCTTCAACGGATACAGGACGGTCCCCGAGGCAAACAATATCGTCTCACCTTCATTCGGCGAGAACTACAACCCCGACACGTGGTCCCCCGACGAAGGGTTCGAGCCAGCGGTGAGCCGTCTGCAGGAAGACGGCTTTGGCTGGGATTCGGATGGTAACCTACACTACCCGTCTGAATAACTGATGAGTAAACTCAGTTACGCGGTGAAGCGGCTGGCTGAATTCGTGGTTACGGTCTGGGCTCTCGTAACCGCTATTTTTTTCTCTTTTCGAGTGATGCCGGGGGATCCAACTGCATACATACTGTCGCCGTATCTGGACGCCGAAGCACGCCAGCAGATCATCGAGAACTACGGCGTCAACGAGCCGTTACACATTCAGTACATGAAGTTTATCGAATCGATTCTCAACGGAAACCTGGGATACTCGTTTCATTCGAACGAACCCGTAGCGGAAGTGATACTCACGTACCTCCCGAACTCGTTGGTGCTCATGCTCACCGCAACACTAGTTGCGTATACCATCGGGATCACGTTGGGTGTCTATGCGGGCTGGAATCGCGACTCGACAGGCGAAAAGAGCGTGATATTCGTGGCCTTAACCGGGCGTAGCTTCCCAGCATTCTGGACAGCTATTCTTGCCATTTGGGTTTTTGGTGCTTACCTCGGCTGGTTCCCAATGACGGGAATGAGCAGTATTGGGGGCGGTGGACAGTCTCTGTCGGAAGAGATTTTGACCCTTGAGTTCTGGCGCCACATGGTGCTTCCAGTCTTGGTGTTGGCGTTCTATTACATGGGCTACCCATTGTTGATCATGAGAAGCAGTATGCTTGACGTCGTCGGTGAGGAGTATATCAATCTCTGTCGTGCGAAGGGCGTCTCAGAGCGGGCGATCATGTTTAAGCACGCGGCCCGGAACGCGATGCTCCCAACCATAACGGCCACGGCCATCGCGATAGGCTTCGCAGCCGGTGGAAACGTTTTGGTCGAAACCGTGTTTGGCTGGCCAGGGATCGGTCGTGCGTTAGTGGATGCTGTCCTCCGCCGGGATTACCCGGTCGCACAGGGAATCTTCTTCGTGTTCTCAGCTATTGTGGTGTTCATGAACCTGATTGCCGACCTAGTGTACGGATGGTTCGATCCACGGGTGACATACTAGAACAATGAGTTCGATTTTCCAAGAGTTAGAAGACGACGCCCCGGGTGAGCAAAATGTCGGTTCAGAGGTGCGGAAACGCAGCTGGCAGAGATACGCTTCAATGGGGCGAGACCAACTGAGGGTTCTGAGCCAGGACACGTTGTTCAACGTCGCTTCGACCATCCTGTTGTTCTTCACTGCCCTTGCGATAGTTGGCCCGTTGATCGCCCCCCATCGGCCACAGGAACGATTATACAAAGAAAACGGTGTCCTGATCGACCAGTGGGCGGAGCCTGCGTTCATGTCTAGTGAATCCACCCATCTGCTTGGGACCACCGCACAGGGTTATGACATCTTTTCGCAGTTGATTTACGCGACACGACCGGCACTCATCGTTGGGTTCCTCGCCGCGGTTTTGACAGTGAGCGTTGGAACGAGCGTTGGTCTTATCGCGGGATACTACGGGGGGGCGGTCGATCAGATTCTGATGCGAATCGTCGACTTCGCGTACGGTCTCCCTCTGTTGCCGACTGTCATTGTCTTCGTGGCGATCATCGGGCCGAGCTTTGAAAACATCGTTCTCGGCATCGTGCTGCTGCAGTGGCGAGGTTCGGCCCGTGTTATTCGGTCACAGGTGCTTTCGCTTAGGGAGCGACCGTTTGTCAAGGCCGCTAAGATCACAGGAGCAAGCGATCTCCGGATAATCGTTCGACACATTGCGCCGAATGTTCTTTCTCTGTCGTTCCTCTACGCATCGTTCGCGATCGGATGGGCAATCCTTACCGAAGCCGGGGTGTCATTTCTCGGGCTGGGGGATCCCAACCGGGTCTCTTGGGGAACGATGCTTCAGTCCGCTCGCGCCTACAGTGCCGTAGCTGAGGGTGCATGGTGGTGGTTCATTCCCCCAGGAATCTGTATCTCCCTCGTCGTACTGAGCGGCTTCCTTATTGGAAGAGCATACGAAGAAATCGTCCAACCCGAACTGAGGATGAGCTGAAAATGTTGCAAGTAAACGATTTAGATGTCAATTACGAATCGAGCGAGGGCATCGTCCAGGCAGTAGATGGCGTTACCATCGAACTGAACGAAGGCGAGAACCTCGGAATAGTCGGCGAGAGTGGCTGTGGTAAATCTACGTTAGCCAAGGCGATCCTCGGCGTACTTCCATCTAATGGGTACATCAATTCCGGAAGCATTGAATTCCGAGGAACGAATCTCGCTTCCCTTTCAACTAGGGAACAGCGGGAGTACAAGTGGGAAGAAATATCGATGATTCCACAGTCCGCTATGAACGCGCTTGATCCAGTGTACACGATTCGTGAGCAGATCATCGAAGCCGTAGATATCCACCGGCCAGACGAACCGAATCCTGATTCGATAGTGGACGAGATGTTTAATTTGGTGGGGCTAGATCCAAATCGCGCCGACCAGTATCCCCACCAGTTCTCCGGTGGAATGCGTCAACGTGCGATGATTGCTATGTCGTTGGCACTTGACCCTGCTCTTATACTGGCCGACGAGCCGACGACGGCTTTGGACGTTATCATGCAAGATCAGATCCTGAACCGAATCAGTTCGATTCAAGATGATATCGATTCGTCGATGCTTATTATCACGCACGATGTCGCCGTCGTAGCGGAAACGTGTGATCGGGTTGCCGTGATGTATGCAGGTGAAATCGTAGAAGAGGGAACGGTCGATCAGATTTTTGGAAAGGCGTACCATCCATATACGCTCGGGCTGCAAAACGCCTTTCCGAATGTTAACAAACCCGACCAAGATCTAATAAGCATTCCCGGATATCCCCCAAATCTGGCGGATCCGCCGACAGGATGTCGGTTCGCTGATCGCTGCCCGATGGCTACAGAGGAATGTGAGCAGGAGTCACCATCGCTTAATCAGGTCGATGCAGTAAACGCAGATCATCGCTCAGCGTGTCATCATTCGGATCGTATCGATACCGATCTCAGGCCGAAGGCACAACAGGCAGAAACCTGGAGCGAGGAGGTAACGCAATGACGTTGCTCCGCGTGCAAAACCTGAAGAAACACTTCAGAACCGAGTCGGGGCTGCTGACCGACATCACAAACAAAATCAGGGGCAAAAAGCCGGAGTACGTCCACGCTGTCGACGATGTCTCTTTCGAGTTGGCCGAAGGGGAAACCTTGGGGATTGCAGGTGAGAGTGGGTGCGGGAAATCGACTACTGGCATGTTACTGGCGAAGTTGTACGAACCCACTGAGGGGGAGATATTTTATCGGGGCGACAAGTTTTCATCACTAAATGGGAAAAAGTTGGACGAATATCGGCAGAATGTCCAGATGATCTTCCAAGATCCGTTTGAAAGTCTGAACCCATCGATGACAGTGTACGATACTCTGGCAGAGCCCCTTCGAATGTTCAATTATTCACACAAGAAAAATCGGATATATCGGGTATTGGACTTTGTGGGGCTGCGACCGCCCGAAGAGTACATCAACGCTCTTCCCGGAGAGCTATCCGGCGGGATGCGCCAACGCGTTGCCATAGCGAGGGCGCTTATATTAGATCCTGATTTCATCGTGGCTGACGAACCGGTGTCGATGCTCGATGTGAGCTTACGGGCCGGCGTTCTCTCGTTGATGAACGACATGACCGAAGAATTCGGACTATCTGTCGTATATATTAGTCACGATATATCGTTATTACAGCATATGTGCGACAGGATCGCGATCATGTACATGGGTAAAATTGTGGAGATTGGGTCGGCCGAGGAGATCGTTGCGAATCCGATGCATCCGTATACGCAAGCGCTAATAAATGCCGTCCCGGTGCCGGACCCGAATCAGGATCGATCCCGGGTTGAGTTACCCGGAGAGGTCGGCGATGCTGTGAATATTCCTGAGGGATGCCGGTTCAAACACCGATGTCCCGAATACATCGAAGGTGTCTGTGACCAGGAACCTGCACTGGAGGAGAAGACGGCAACCGGGCCGGATCGAAAGGTTAGCTGTCATTTGTACGACTGAATTGTATGCAAGTTGAAAACAACTGCGCGGCTATCGGAGTCAGTTATATCCGACCCGGTTCGACGTATCGTCCGCTATTGCTAATATGATCACCCATCAGGCCGCTGCTCGGTCGGGAGTCCCACTCACAGACGAACTGGTAAAAAAGCATGCTACAGTAACTAACATATAAAAAGTGCGTTATAGTACAAGTCAGATTTAATAGATTAGAATTCTCTTCTTGAGTATGGATGTCCTGTACGCTGGTGACTCCAAACTGCGCGTGAATCAACACTACGTAGGCGCCGATACGTTCGAAACTGTTCAGCAGCCAGTACGCGATTACGAGCCCCTACTAGAGGCGTTGGACGCCATACCGTCTGCATCTGTCGATCATCTCGATAGCCTCAGCGCAATAGAGAACTTCCCGAGATCGGTTGAGGAATTATCCGAATATGATGTGCTCATCCTCAGTGATATCACTCGTGGGACACTAGAACCGCATTTTCCGCCTGAGGCGATTCCCGGCCCCAATATTATAAAAAATATTAAAACATTCGTCGAACGAGGAGGAGCCTTGGTTTACTGTGGAGGGTGGATGACATTTCAGGGCTACCAAGGAACGGGAAACTGGCAGGGCACTCCTGTCGAGACAGTTCTCCCAGTCGAAATACGACCTGTGTATGACGATAGAGTCGAGCGGCCGGAGGGGGCATCAGTAACGATCGAAGATAATCAACACCCCATCACTTCCGCACAGGAATCTAAGCAGTTTCCTGATGTATACGGATATAACAAAACGGGCGAGTTACGTCCCGATTCCCGGTCATTGGCGACGGTCGATGGACATCATTTATTAGCAGTGAGAGAGGTCGCTGAAGGACGATCAGTCGTATACGCCTCCGACCCAGGGCCGAAGTGGGGGCTTGATTTGATTGATTGGACGCAGTATGCTGAGTTCTGGGAACAGATTATTATGTGGGCACATCGGATCGAGTGATCTCCTCTCGGTCGAAAAAAGATAGCTTCCCGAACCGCACCACGACGGTGGGGTATTTTCTGGTCTACGGGCGGTCCAACTCTCGTGCACTCGTCTTTGATTAGGAGACGAACCGCGTGACTGCAGCCGCTTATCATGGATCCTTTTTAGGAGGTATGAGGAGGCAGCAAGTGTGCATAAAGAAGCCTCATGGTGAAGGATCATGCGTCAGCTCACTACGCTGTTTCCATCTGAGTTCCTCAAAGAGCACGCCGAGGAATTCGGCGTGGTTGAACGTAACATACCTTGTTTTGCCGCCAACTGAGGGGTACCTCAGACCCTCTCACGGGAAGATTCGGTCAAGCTAAATCCCAAATGGACGCAGTCTTGGGTTCAACAAGGCATCTCGTCTACAACCTCAAACAGTACGTGACCCGCTGATTCCAACGCTATATGACGATTCAATAGAGCCGATACGCATGGAGATCGAGAAAGTGCCGAACGTGTCGTTTAATAAATAACGCGATGTACTATCAGCTTTTCTAGCTTTTCAGTAACTCCGAAGCAAATATCGCCGACAATTGGCTTCGATCAGTCGCCTTCGCATGGAATCAGCGTATCTGGACACTACCTGTTGTACATTCCGCCACGAATGGCCTAACCAACGATCACAAAGGTATACTATGCTGAGGAAGTCGTGGCCAGTCACAGGTAACCCGACGGAGGGCCGGTTGGCCGGGATTTTTGTTGCTCGCTCCCGGCAATGTGATATGAGTCTTTTTCCCGATCGCATGGAGAGTGACCGACTCGTCTACGAGCGACTTCATCCCGAGACGACCGACCCGTTGGAGCTGTACCAGCATGTCAACCCCAAGGCACCGGCGATCGATGATATAACGCGGTATGTCCCTTGGGATGCCCACGAGTCGCCGAAAGAGACAGCCGAATTCATCCAAGACTGCGGCGAAGCGTTCGTAGCCGGGGAAGACGCCCACTATATCGTCCGGCCAACCGAGGGCGACCGCGAGGGAGAACTGGCTGGCCTAGCGGCGTTACACCCTGACTGGCCGTGCCGGCTGGCAAAGCTTGGGACTTGGTTCCGCAATCCGTTTTGGGGACGGGGATACTCCGGCGAGCGAGCCGCCCGGTTTCTCAAACTCGCCTTCGACCGACTGGAGTTTGAGGTAGTTGCGGTCACCTGCGACCCGGAGAACGAGTCCTCACAGCGCGCTATCGAGTCCTACATCGATCGGTTCGGTGGCCGCCGGGAAGGACGGATTCGCAACGATATCGTCATCGGCGGCGAACCGCGTGATTCTCTTCGATACAGCGTTGCCCGCGAGGAGTGGGAACGGAACCGCTAGTAGCGGCGCTCGCACCGGACCTACAGGAGTCACTCAGGCATCACTCACCGCGGACTCAGGGTCACTCTCCGCGCTTCCGCCACCAGCACCGGGGGATTCCTCGTCGGTATGTTCGGTCGGCCCCTCAGCCGGTTGTTGCGTCAGCTTCACACCGCGCCACTTTCCGAGTTCGAACCAGCTGGCGGCAACGACAGCAGCGATAATGCCCGAGAGGGCAAACGCGAACCAGATTCCGGAGGGTGTACGGCCGCCGAAAAACCAGATGTCGACCGGAACGAGACCCTGTGAGGCGACGTAGGCGATCGGCAGACGAATAAACCCGAACAGCAGAACCGCGATGGCGGCGGCAGTCAGCGTCCTGCCAGCCCCACGGAAGCCACCGCTGTAGGCCCGTAATATGCCGACGAAGCCAAACGTGGGGGCGATCCATCGGAGAAAGGTCGCCCCCTCGGCGACAACTGCCGGCGTGCTATCGAACAGGCGAATGATACTGGGAGCAAAGACAAACGTGATGACTCCGAGCGCCGACAGCAGGAGAAACGACGTTTTCGCGGCAAATCGGTTGGTCGCAACGACGCGGTCGTCCCGTCCTGCGCCGATGTTTTGCCCGGTCATCGCTTCGACGCCGCGATCGATCGCGATTGCAGGCATAAATATCATCGAAAAAACGCGGATACCGACGCCGAACGCCGCGACGACAGAGGTCGAAAACAGCGTAACGATAACCAACACGGCATTGACCGAAATCGCTCTGCCGGTGTTCTCAACCGACGCCGGGACACCGATGCGCAGGAGCTTCTTGCTGTAGCCGAGATCGGGCACCATCTGGCGGAGGTGAATCTGGATACCGTGAGACCCACGCAGCATAAGCCAGAGGCCGACAGCCATCGCCAACCCGCGGGAGATGATTGTTGCGATCGCCGCACCTTCGACCCCCAATTGAGGAATCGGTCCCCCACCGAAGATCAACAGCGGATCGAGCGCGATATTGAGCACCACTGTACCAAGCATAACCAGCATCGGCGTGACAGTGTCCCCAGCACCCCGCATCAGCGCAATAAAAACTGTGAAGCCGAACAGAAATGGCAGGCCTGCGCTGATAACCTCCATATACTCGACGGCAAGCGCCAGCACGGCTGGCTCCGCACCAAACACCTGTAGCAGTTCTTCGACGAAACTGAATCCCACGACACCGAGTCCCAGTCCGGCCAGCAGGGTGAAAATCACCGTCTGGGAGGCGGCATACTCGGCCTCTTCCGACTGGTCTGCGCCGGTGTGTTGAGCGACTAAAACGCTGCCGGCGACAGTGAGGCCCAATCCGAGGGAGATGAATAGATAGACGAGCGGGAACCCGAGGCTAATGGCCGCGAGTGCGTTCGTGCTGTAGCGGCCAAGCCAGAACGTATCGGCGAGGTTGTAGCCGACCTGAAGCAGGTTTGTAATGACGATGGGAAAGGACAGAAAGAACAACGATTTCGGGATCGAACCGTGGGTCAGGTCCAGTTCTGATTGGCTCTTAAACAGTCCGCTAAGCCGGCTCGTAATGCTCACAGACTGTCACCGCTGGGCTCGGTCGCGCCGGCTTCTATATGCCATTCGTTGACCCGAATAGATACGGGGACGGTTAAAAACGGCACTACAGTATGATACGGGCTCCAAATTTATAAGCAGTACGCAGCACGATGGGTCGGAATGTGAACTATCCCTGCCTCGAGGAAGCCACCGTCACGGACCTGTGTGGCGCGCTATTTGACCGTGCGTTTTATATTAGGGATGTGATTGTAGCGGTGAAGGGCGTGGATATAGAGTTGTCGCACGGTATCACGTACCTAATCCAGTTGCTCCCGCTGACGAGTATCTGAGAACAACCGATAGTTGAGTACATACTCCGTGTGTTGTACTTCGATTACGCACCTGTAGAGGATCAAATGGAAGCACTACCTGTAGGGCGATTCATGCCCATCCAACTCGCTTCTGTTCAGTCGCTCGTTGAGGAGGGTTTCTCGCCCAATCTGCTACAGACGAACGAAATTTGTCCAGCGAATCCCCCGCGTTAGGGCCTCGGCCGGAAACCATATGTCGCCAAATCCCGTACTAGACGACGTATGAGACACGTCGGACTCAAAACTAGGATGGCTGTCGTCGGTAGCATCCTCTTTGCCTTCTATGCGCTCATCGCAATCGTCGCCGTTGCGGCCTTCGGCGTCGGCCTGCCGATTGTTCTCGTCGGAACCGTCGGCTTCGCCGGCTTCCAGTACATCGTCGGCAAGAAGGTTGCCCTGTGGAGCGCTGGCGCGGAGGAGTTGCCGGCAGATCGCTACCCTGAGGTCCATCGCTCGGTCGAGCGGATCGCCGGCGACATGGGTCTTGAGAAGCCCCGGCTGATGGTCGCCGACATGGGCATCCCGAACGCCTTCGCAGTCGGTCGCCGCGGCGCGGGCGTCGTGGTCGTCTCCGAACAGCTTCTTCGGCTGCTGGATCACGGCGAACTTGAGGGCGTTCTCGCCCACGAACTCGCCCACATCGACAACCGCGATGTCGTCATGATGGTGATGGGCCAGTCGGTCGCTTCAATGCTCGGGTTGGCGGCGTACTTCGCTATCGCCTTCTCGCGGGACGGTGGCATCGGGAATATCATTCTGGGGTACCTCGCCAGCGTCCTCGTCCAGATGGTTGCGATGGTGTTCGTGCTCGCCATCTCGCGGTACCGCGAGTACGTCGCCGATGCCGATGCCGCCAGGCACGTCGGCGGCGACGCGATGGCGCGGGCGCTCGAGAAGATCTCGGCTGCGAGCGGACAGTCCGACGCCGAATTGGATGACAACGTCGCGGCATTGTGCATCTCCGGCGGCGATCGCTCGGCGCTCCAGCGACTGTTCGCGACACACCCACCGATGGAGAAACGGGTCGACGCCGTCCGGGCCGTCGACCGGCAGTACTACTGAACGCCCGCGCCGCCGGATTCGGGACGTGTGCTCTCCACCCGTCACCCACGTCAGGATGTGTACGATCATTCATGTTGTCTGTGGTTCGGTACTACGTATTCCATCTGTCACCGTATTTCCGTATATAACATACGTATAAACGTTTAGTTAACGTGGTATTTTTGACTGAATCAAGCGCATATTTGCACGCAGTAAACCGATAATACGGCGAAATCAATGCGAAATATAGAACAAATTATCTTTGACGCGGGTTTCAGGCCGCTGGAAACAACACTTATGCTAACTTTTTTGCTAATATACGGGTATACTTAAATTGGTATAAAAATCGACGAGACTGGTTTCGTCGTGTTGTCTGTCGAGTCCCGGCATGCTGGTCATCGCCGGGGAAACGGTATCTGGTTTTTGAACGTAACTATACGGAACGACCGGGGTCCGGACGCGTCAGTCGTCGGACCCGGTCGCGGCCTCGTCCGCCGCCACAGCCCCGGAATCAGAGCCGGAACCGGAACCGAGGTCGGGGTCGTCGTCCGAGTTCGAGCCGGAGCGGGCGTCCGAAGAGCGGCCGGGGGCGGACGCCGTCCTCTCGCGTCGGGCCCGAACGGCCTCGGGGTCGAACGCGTTGACCGACCGGTTAGGCTCTAGTCCCGCCCGCTCGATGATTTCGAGGTCGTCGGCCGGTGACCCGCCCGCCGTCGTGAGGTAGTCGCCGGTCAAGATCCCGTCAGCCCCGGCCTCAAACGGCAGGTGCTGTTCGTCGGGTTCGAGGTTGACCTCCCGGCCGCCGGTGAGCCGCACCCTGGCGTCGGGGTGGAGGAACCGATAGACTGCGACCGTCTCGACGATTCCCGCCGTGGAGATGGCGGCGCGCTCGCGGTCACCGAGCGGTGTCCCCTCGATCGGGTTGAGGACGTTCACCGGAAGCGAGGAAACGCCGATACCCTGCAGTTCGATCGCCGCATCGACCCGGTCGGCCGGTGATTCACCCATGCCGAGAATGACGCCCGAACAGAGATCCATCCCGGCGTCTTTCGCCCGCTGGAGCGTCTTCAGTCGGTCCTCGAAGTCGTGCGTCGAGACGACCTCGGGAAAGTACCGCCGCGACGTTTCGATGTTGTGGTTGTAGTGATTGAGCCCCTCGGAGACGAGCTCCTCGGCCTCCGCCTCGGTGAGCAACCCGAGGGACGCATCGACCTCGACGGATGTCTCTTCGCGGACCAGTCGGATCGCCTCGATCACGTTGGCCCATTCCTCCGGACGGCGTTCCTTCGATACCCCCTTTTCGGCGACGACGATGCCGAACCGCTGTGTCCCGTCGGCCTCCGCCCGCTTTGCGGCTGCGAGGATCTCCTCGGGATTCAAAAGCCCGTGCGTATCGATTCCTGTGTCGAAGTGCGCTGACTGCGCGCAGAATCCGCAGTCCTCCGCGCAGTTGCCGGCTTTGGCGTTGACGATGCCGCACGCGTCGACGGTGCCGTCGGAGAAGTGCCGCCGGACGAGATCAGCCCCGGCAGCGAGCGCCTCGACCGGCTGGGCGAGAAGCGCGAGCCCGTCCGTCCGATCCAGCCGCTCGCCGTTGAGGACGCGTCCGACCGCGTCGTCAACCGTCCGGTTTCCCGTCTCGTAAACCATATTTTTGTAAGCAGTTTACGGGTACATAAACCCGCCGGTCACACGTCCCGTTCGCTGCCTCCCCAGTTTGTCGCTCGCCCTGTTTGATCCCCGCTCGGGACCGCTGTCTCCCACGGATCGCTTCCCACCCCGGATCCGTGGGGTTGCTCCACGCCACCGGTAGAATAAAGAACGCTCGAAAAAAACCGCCGGACAACTACAACCAATGCCACAAGATACCGAGCCTCTGGGCGACGAGGTCGTTCACGAGCCGTCGGCGGCGTTCGTCGAATCGACCAACGTCGCCGCCTTCATGCGCGAGTACGACATCGATGATTACGACGAACTCATCGAACGCACCACTACCGACACGGGCGTCGACGACTCCGGCGTTGAGTGGTTCTGGGGCGAACTCCCCGACTACCTCGACATCGAGTTCTATGAGGAGTACGACGCCGTCCGTGACGACACCGACGGGCCCCAATTTAGCACCTGGTACCCTGGCGCCGAGTTGAACGTCGCCCACAATACGGTCGACCAACACGGCGCGCCCGATGCTGGGACCCGAAACACCGTTGCCTGCATCTGGGAGGGCGAGGACGGCGAGATTCGAGAGCTCACCTACCACGAACTCCGACGGCGGAGCAACCAAGTTGCGAACTACCTCGAATCGGTCGGGATCGACACCGGCGACACGGTCGGCCTCTACATGCCCATGGTCCCCGAGGTCATCCCCATCCTCTACGGCTGCTTCAAAGTCGGTGCAATCGCCGTCCCCATCTTCTCCGGCTTCGGCGTCGACGCCACCGCCACCCGGATCGAAGACTCCCGGTGTTCCGTCCTTTTCACCGGCGACGGCTTCTACCGCCGCGGCTCCGAGGTCACCCTCAAAGACGCCGCCGACGAAGCCATCGAAGAGGCCGGCCACGTCGAACACACCGTCGTCTTCGACCGCCTTGGCGCCAGCGACGACGACGCCGAGATCGAGATCGCCTTCGACCACGAGCGCGACGAGTGGTTCCACGACGCCGTCGGCACGCAGGATGACGACTACGATACCAAATCGCTGCCCGCCGATCAGGAGTGTATGCTTTTGTATTCCTCTGGCACGACGGGCAAGCCGAAGGGCATCGTCCACACCCACGCCGGCGCACAGCTACAACCCGCCAAGGAACTCCACTTCGGCTTCGATCTCAAACCCGCCGACCGGTTCTTTTGGGTCTCCGATATCGGCTGGATGATGGGGCCGTGGACGCTCATCGGCACCCATACTTTCGGCGGCACGATGGTCATGTACGAGGGCGCGCCCGACTACCCCCAGCCGGACCGCTTTTGGGAACTGATCGACCGTCACGGCGTCACGCAGTTCGGCATCTCCCCGACCGCCATCCGGGCGCTCCGCAAGCAGGGCGACGAGTGGGTCGAGGACCACGATCTCTCGTCGTTGCGGCTGTTGGGCTCGACGGGCGAGCCCTGGGACCCCGAGTCGTGGCTGTGGTTCTACGAGCACGTCGGCGGCGGCGACACGCCGATCATCAACATCTCCGGCGGCACCGAGATCTTCGGCTGTTTCCTGATGCCGATGCCGACCCAGCCGCTGAAACCCTGTACGCTCGGCGGTCCCGGCCTCGGCATGGACATCGATGTCGTCGACGGGACCGGCGAGTCGATCAAGGAGGATCACGAGCGTGGCTACCTGGTCGCGCGGGATTCGAACCCGGCGATGACGAAGTCGCTGTGGGGCGGCGACGACCGGTATCTCCACGAGTACTGGTCGACGTTCGAGGACCCGCCGATGTGGAATCACGGTGACTGGGCACAACAGGACGCCGATGGCTTTTGGTTCCTCCACGGACGTGCGGACGACGCATTGAACGTGGCGGGCCGGAAGGTCGGTCCCGCCGAGGTTGAGGGCGCGGCGATGGAGCACGACGACGTCAATCAGGCGGCGGCCGTCGGCGTGCCCGACGAGACCACGGGCACCGCGGTGGTGCTGTACGTGATCGTCGAGGAGGGTGTCGAGGAGACGGACGGGTTGCGTGAGGCGATCCGGGAGTCGGTCGGCGAGGAGCAGGGCAAACCCTTCCGGCCGCGGGAAGTGCTGTTCGTCGACGAGTTCCCCAAGACCCAGTCGGGCAAGATCATCCGCCGCGCGGTGGAGGCGGCCTACACTGGCGAGGAACTGGGCGATATGAGTAGCATCGAAAACCCCGACGCGCTCGAGGAACTCAAAGAGCCCCGCTAGGGTCGCATGCCCGGCGATTCGACGACGAGCCGTCGAACGCTGGGAAATCCATTTGTGTGTGGGGCGAGCACGTCACTCACATGTACGACAGCACCGTGATCGCGGATCTCCGGGAGCAGTTGGTGCGGGCAGCCGAACACGACCTCTACGCCGATGCATTCACCACGGCCGGCGTCGATCCGACTGATGTTGACACCTGGGAGGCGTTTCAGTCGATCCCGCTCACCGAGCCTGACGACCTGAAAGCCGACTTCGAGGAGCACGGCCCCGAGGGATCGCTGTACACGCCGGGAGCGATGCTTTCGTTTTCGCCGCTGGGCGAGGACCTCGCCCCGATGTTCGACACCCGTGCGGATCTCGAGTACGAGGCGGGTGTCAACGCCGACGTCTTCGAGGCGGCCGGGATCGACCCCGGCGATCGCGTGCTCAACGCGTTCGGATACACCCTCTTTGGGACGGGACTGCTCCTCCAGCGCGGCTTCGAGAAGATGGGCGCGGAGGTGATTCCGGCCGGTCCCGGCGACTCCGAGCAGGCAGCGGACCTGATCGATGAGTACGGCGTCGACGTTCTGGTCGGAAACCCCTCCTTCGCGATGAAGATCGCCGAGGCGGGCGCGTCGGTCGACACGTTCGTCGGCGGCGGCGAGCCGTTCACCTCGATCCCCGGATACCGCGAGGAGGTCAAAACGGCTCTCGACTGTGAGACGGCGGTGGATTACTTTGGAACCAGACACGTCATGCCGATCGCCGCGGAGACGGCCGCTGAGGATGGCCTCGTCGTCGCCGACGACTACGCCATCATCGAGATCGTCGATCCCGACACCGGCGATCCACTCCCGGTGGGCGAGCGCGGCGAGGTCGTCGTCACCCACCGCCGCAAGGAGGGCTTCCCGCTGGTTCGGTTCCGGACCGGCGATCTAGCCGAACTGGAACGCCACGGCGACGATCTCGTTCTCCCCAACGGCGTCATCGGGCGGACCGACGATCGCCTGAAAGTAAAGGGCGTAAAGGTGTACCCTGAGGCCGTCCCCGCGGTGCTCGCGGCGTTCGAGGGGTTGACCGGCGAGTACGCGGTTCGGGTGACCCGGCCTGAATCGACCGATCACCTCGAAATCGTCTGCGAGGGGAGCGCCGACGAGGCCGAACTGGAAGAGGCACTCGCCGGGCGCCTCGTCGTCTCGCCTGACGAAATCACGCTTGTCGAGCGTGTAGAGGAGACGGGAGTCTTCGACGAACGCTACTGACGGCCCTCGGCGATTACACCACTCATCAGGGGAGGGCCCGTTAGGAGCGAGTGACCGACGTTTCGGTTATCTGCTCGACCGCGACGGACGCACCCGCCGCCGCCGGGTAGACGGTGCTATCGACGAAAGACCGGTAGCCGTGGTCCTGTTCGCCGTCGCGGGCGATTCGAAGTACTGTCCGCGCTTCCGGTGCGTGCTCCCGTGCCATCTCGCAGACCGCGAGGTTGATTTCCGTGTTGTCAGTGAGAGCGGCGACGACATCGGCGTCGGACAGTCCCGCCCGGTTCATCATCTCAGGGTCGGTTCCGTCACCCTGAATCACCCGATTATGCTTCGTCGACAGTTGTTCGCACGTTTCGGTATTCGGTTCGACGACCGCGATCCGCTGGCGCTCTGAGTCGAGTTCCTCAACGACACGACGGCCGACGCGTCCCGCACCGACGACAATGATGTCCTTTCGCATGGTCTGTATTATATGATACCACATCACACAAATATGTGTCGCAGGGCAGACCGCCCCGAGCGATCACGCGTCCACGCCGAGAAACTCCTCGGCCGTCCGGTAGAAGATGTTCCGGTACGTCTCCGTCGGCAGGTCCCGACCGAGCAGTCCGGCGCGCTCGGCCCGGTACGGGTAGGGGATGTTCGGGAGGTCGCTCCCGAACATGATCGATTCCGAGAGCTCCACGAGGGTGTCGTCCGCAATCGTCGACGGATCGAACCCCATCGTCTGCTCGGCCTCCGTCGACATCGCGAAGGTCGTATCCAAATAGACGTTATCGTGCTCGCGGGCCATCCCGACGAACGCCGACACCTCATAGGTGCCCATGTGGGCGCAGTTGACCCGAACGTCAGGGTAGGATTCGACCACCTCGGCGAACACCTCCGCGCCGACGTTGGGGCTGTCATCGTACATTGGTGCAGTTCCCCCGTGGTACGTGATCGGGCGGTCGTACTCGGCGGCGGCGTCCAGTGCCGGTTCGATCCGTGAGTCGGCAGGCGCACACTCTTGAACCGGACAGTGGAACTTCAATCCGCGCGCCCCCGCCTCGAAGGCATCGCGAACGATTCCGCCGACGTCCTCGTCGTCGGGGTGGACGGTCGCGAAGGGAATCAGCGGCTCCGAGGCGGCGGCCCGCTCCGCGAGCCAGGCGTTGAGCGAGCGCGCTCCCCCGGGTTCGTGGACGTATGGCAGCGCGATGTACCGCTCGACGCCCGCATCGGCAAGCGTCGTCTCCGTCGCCTCGCGGGTCGGTCGGTGAGGGAACTCCCAGCCGGTCTCCTCGGTGAGCGTCCGCTGGATGGCATTAGCGAGCCGCTCCGGAAAGACATGGACGTGTGCGTCGATGGCCGGCGCGAACGGCGTTGTGTCCGCGTTCACACTCCTGTCGGGCTCCGCGTTCGCATCGGGGTCGGCGTCCGGCATCCACTCAGTTTCCGCAGACGAGCACCGGGCGGTCGGTATTGAGGATGACCTCCTGGGTCACGCTGCCGAAGACGACCTTGCCGGCGGGGCTCCGCTCGCGTCCGGCCACACACACCAGATCGGCGTCGTGCTCGTCGGCGACGGAGATGATCCCAGACGCCGCGTCGCCGCTCCGTTCCTCGAAGAGCACCTCGATATCGTCGGCCTCGAGCAGCTCGCGTGCCCGTCGCGCCGCCCCGACTTGATCTATCGAGGCACCCTCCGGGTTTCGACCGAACGAGTGTGCGAGGATCGCCTGAACCCCGTCGATCGGGAGGCCGGCGATCTCCTCGGCGATCCGCTTCGCGCGGTCGGTGTCGGTGTCGATCCCCGCAACGATCGTGTACATACTGTTCCGTGCTCGCGCATTACAAATATATGTGTCGGGGGTATTGCCGGCGGCCGTGCCGTTGCATCCCCGTTCCGCCGCGCGATTCGGTCTCACCGTCCCGCCGAGCGCGACCCCGGCGGGACGACCCGGCCCTGTCAGTAGGCGTAGGGCCACTTCCGAAGGTAGTCCTTTAGCTGTCCGAGCCCCGCTAACAGCCCTTTCGGCTCAACCGCGAGCACGACAATGATGAGCACGCCAAAGAACAGCGGTTCGAGCGCGGTCGCGTCGGCGGCGTAGGCCTGCAAGAACTCGCGGATCTCCTCTTGCGTGATCGTCACCAGACTCACCCCGAGGGCGACGCCCCAGACGCGGCCCATCCCGCCGAGCAACAACATCACGTAGTGTTCGAGGGTGAGTTCGATCGTAAAGTAGCCGGGACTTATGAACCCGATGTACAGCGAGTATAGAGAGCCCGCAACCCCGATCATGAAGCCGCCGATGGCGTAGGCAAGCAGCTTGTTCCGGAAGACATCGATCCCGAGCACCGCAGAGGAGAGGTCGTTCTCGTGGATACCGCGGAAGATCCGGCCGATCCCCGTCCGGCTGAGGTTGAACGTCACGAGCACGAACAGCGCCGTGACCGCGAGGACGAGAAAGTACTGCTCGGTCGCGGAGCTGATCGTGACGAACTCGCCGACCAGTCCCACGTCACGGGGAATGTTCTGCTGAGAACCGCCGTGAATGAACGCTAACTCGTTGTTCTCGAGGGACCAGATCGCGATGAACTGTAGTGCGAGCGTCGAGATGGCGATGTAAAAGCCTTTGACCCGCCACGACGGCAACCCGAACAGCACGGCCACCGCCGCAGTCAATAGCCCACCGACGAGCATCCCCGGAACGAGGCCGGCCCCTGTCTCGGCGACGATACGCGTCGAGGCGTACGCTCCGATCGCCATGAACGCCCCCTGTGCGAGAACGATTTCGCCGGCGTACCCCAGTATGACGTGCAGCCCCAACACGGCGACAATAAAGATGAGAATCCGCGTGAGCATCGAGACGGCGCCGCCGCTCAACAGGAACGGGGCGAGAAACGGCAGCGGTAACGCGAGGACGAAGGCGACGCGCTCGATGCGCCAGCGGATGAGTCCCATCCGGTCCTCGTAGGAGGTAAAGTACTCACCACACGGCATCAGTGAACCCCCCCGTCCAGCGTTTCAGTTCGGCCTGATTCGGCCTGGAACGCCCCGTGGTCGGCGTTCGTCACGGGTCGCGCCGGCCGTCCGGCGGCGATCTGTTCGTCTCCGTCGGTTCGAGTGTTCGATGACATCGTTAGAGCCTCTCTATTCGTTCGGTTCCGAACAGTCCGTACGGCTTGACGAGAATGACGACGAGCAGGAACATCATCGGCAGCACCTGCCCGACGCCGGGGCCGACGACCGGCTCGGCGTAGAATGCGCCGAGTTGCTGTAACAGCCCGACAACCAGCGATCCGATGAATGCCCCCGGAATGCTGTCGAGGCCGCCGAAGACGACGGCCGCGAAGATCAGTATGCCGACCGCCTCGATCGTGAACCCAGCCCCGCCGGCCGACATCGCGAACAACAACCCGCCGATCGACGTGATCGATATCGAGAGCGCCCACGCCAAGAGGATCGTTCGCTCGATCGAGATCCCGAGCACCATCGCCGCCTGCTGGTCGCTCGCGCCTGCACGCAGTATCGATCCGACGACGGTGTACCGGAAAAACAGCATGAGCGCGACGACGACGACGAGCGACAGCGCAACGCCGAGGGTAAAGGACGCGCTGAGGTCGACGCCGAAGGGGAGCGACAGGCTCCACCCCGGGCGCAACGCGTCGGGGTAAGCCCGGTACTGTGGGCCGATCAAGAACCGGAGCCCGCCGGTGATGATCCCACCCAACGCGAGCGTAACGATAATGACGGACAGCACGGGTTCGCCGATGAAGTGCCGAAAGATGACGCGCTCGAGGACGACTCCGAGTACCAACCCGAAGACGAGCGTCACCACGACGGCTGCCGCCGCCGGCAACTCGAGGCTGATCAAAAGCGGCGTCGAAAGCACGACGACGAGATACGCCCCGAGTAGCGCGAGTTGCCCTTGAGCAAAATTGAGTACGCCGGTTACCTTATAAATGAGCGAGAAGCCGATAGCGACGAGGGCGTACACCGCGCCGAGGCCGATGCCGGTCACGACGACCTCAAAGAGTGTTGCGACGTCAACCATCGACGTCACCCCCGACGAGCGCGGTCGGTTCGCCCACGTCGACGACGGTCATCTCGCCGCATTCGCGCGATTCGCGGCCATCCTGATACGTTATTGTCACGTCCATCTCGACAGTCTCCTCGCCGTCGTAGATGCCGTCGATCAGCTCCCGGTACCGATCGGTCACGATCTCGCGGCGTATCTTGCCGGTCCGGGTCAACTCCCCGTCGTCGGCGTCGAACTCCTTAAATAGGATGACGAACCGGTCGATACTCGGCCCCTCGAGACGCTCGTTCGTATCCTCGACAACCCCACGGATCAACTCCAAGACCGGCTCCATCTGTGTGAGGTCCTTGTAGCCGGCGTACTGGATATCCTGCTGGTCCGCCCACTCGGCCACGTTGTCGAAGCGGATGTTCAACACGCCAGCCAGCGATTCCCGGTCGTCGCCGACGATCAGCGCCTCTTTTATATAGGGGTTGAATTTAAGCTTCGTCTCGACGCTGATCGGGGCGACGGCGGTGCCGTCCGAGAGCTCCATCACGTCGTCCATCCGGTCGAACACCTTTATATGACCGTCCTCGGTGATCGCGCCGAAGTCGTCGGTGTGGAGCCACTCGCCCTCGAGCGCCTCCTCGGTCTTCTCCGGTTGGTTGTAGTAGCCGGACGTGACGACCGGCCCCCGGACGACGAGTTCACCCTCGGGCGTGATCCCGACTTCGACGTTCGGGAACACCTCGCCGACGGTTTCGACCTGAATGTCGTCGTCGCGATGCATGGTCACGAACCCACACACTTCGGATTGTCCCCAGATCTGCTTTAACGGTACGCCGAGCGCGTGGTAGTACTGGAAATGGTCCTCGCCGAGGGGGCCACCGCCGGTGTAGACATTTTTGGCCCGCTTGAGCCCGATCTTGTCGAGGATCGGTCGGTAGGCAGCCCAGTAGGCGACCCAGTGTTTAAATCGGAGCGTCGCCGGCGGCTCCTCATCCCGCCTGTCGCCGGTTATATATTCGGCGTAGCGCTCGCCGATGCTCATCGCCCGCTCGTAGACCCACCGCTTCAGGCGCGTGGTGTTTTCGATCTTTGCTTTGATATCGGCGACCCATCCCTCGTACGCCTGTGGCGACGAGAAGATGATCTCCGGGCCGATCTCGCGGAGATCCTCGCTCTCGGTTTCCGGCTGTTCGGGGAAGTTCGCCGTCCAGCCGCCGACGAACGCCGCCGCCACGAGGATCATTTGCTCGCCGACCCACGCCATCGGGAGATACGAGAAGTAATCTGACTCCTTCGGCAGCGGATCGATCTCGATCGCCGCGTTCGCCAGATTCAAAAAATTGAAGTGGGTCAATTTGACCCGCTTCGGCATCCCCGTCGTCCCCGAGGTCGGCGACAGCATCGCGGGCGTGTCGGGGTCGATGGCTCTGATTCGCTCCTCGAGGTCCGCGCCCGTCACCTCGTTGCGTTCGAAGCGCTCCCGGCCGCGGCGTTCGATCTCGTCGTAACTCACCACGGGAACCTCGGTGTCGTCGTATCGAAACATCCCCTTCTCGTCGCGGTAGATAATCGTCTCCAGCGAGGGCGCTCTGTGGGCGACCTGGAGGATCTTATCAACCATCTCTTGATCCTCGGCGTAGGCGACTTTCGGCGAGAGGAGTTCGAGTTGGTTGCCGATCGCCTCGGGCAGCATGTCCTCGTAGTTCGGCGCGGCCATCCCACCGAGCGACTGCGCGCCCATCCACGCCCACAGTTGGTGAGGACGGTTGTACCCGATGGTAAAGACGATGTCGTCCTCACCGAACCCGAGCGTCTCCAGTCCCATCGCAAACTGTTTCACCCGGTCGTAATACTCCTGCCACGTGAACTCCTTCCAGACGCCATAACGTTTCCACCGAAGAGCCACGTCGTCGCCGTGCTCTTGGACGTGATCCAGCAGAATCTCTGGGAGTGCAGTGTCCTCAACCACGTCGAGGTCGCCCTCGGGAGCCTCGACGATTCGTTCGATCGTCGGCCCCTCATTGATCTCGACGCCGCCGAGCCGCCCGTCAGCGTTTGCCATCTCAGTCCACCCCCGTGTAGATGTTCTGGACCTCGGGATCGTTCGTCACGCGCTCGGGGGGACCGCGGGCGACGACACCACCCTTGTTGAGGACGATCATCCGCTCGGAGACGTCGGTGACGACTTCGAGATCGTGTTCGATCATCACGAGCGTCAGCCCCTCATCCTCGTTGAGGTCCGCGAGAAACCGGACCATGTCGTACTTCTCGTCGAATGTCAACCCGCTCATCGCTTCGTCGAGCAACAGGACGTCGGGGTCCAAGGCGAGCGTCCGCGCGAGATCGACACGCCGTTGGATGCCGAGCGGAAGGCTCGACACCGTGCTGTGTCGGTACTCCCACAACTCGAGATAATCGATTATCTCCTCGACGCGACGCATGTTCTCGGCTTCGAGGCCGCGGCCGGCACCATAAAACAAGAGCGCCGAGAGAAGGTTCGGCCGCTCCGTGACAGCCTGAACCGTCATGACGTTCTCGAGGACGTCTTCCTCCTCGAACAACTCGAGGCCCTGGAACGTTCGCCCGAGGCCCTTCCGTGCCCGCTTGTGGGCGGGGGCCGCGGTGACGTCCTCGCCTCCGAAGAATATTTCACCGCCGGTATCGGGGTCGTAGAACCCGTTGAGTACGTTCAAAAGCGTCGTCTTGCCGGCCCCGTTCGGCCCGACAATCGAGACCCACTCGCCCTCGTCGATGCCGATCGAAACGTCGTCGCAGGCGGTGATCGCGCCGAACGTCTTCGTCACGCCGCGGCAACCGAGTGCGGCCTCCGACGGCGGGACGTGGGAGCCGCCCCGCAACTGCGTGTGTGTATCTTGTGTGCTCATGCGTTCAGGTGTACCGTTTTGCTCATGCGTTCAGGTGTACCGTTTTCGGATCTTGTAATGCCGGATATCCGAATATCGGCTCTCCTCGCTCGACGTGCCGAGGTAGAACTCCTTGATCTCTTCGCGGTCGGCCAACACGTCCGCCGGATCGTTGAGTTCGATCTGCCCGTTCTCGAGGACGTAGCCGTAGTCGGCGATTTCGAGGGTCCGCTTGGCGTTTTGATCGGCGATAATCATCGTGATATTCTCCTTGCGGTTGATCTCCCGAAGCGTCCCGTAGATATCCTTGACCAACTTCGGTGCGAGTCCGAGCGAGGGTTCGTCCAGCAACAACAGGTTCGGCCGATGGATGAGCGCACGTGCGATAACGAGCATCTGCTGTTCGCCGCCGCTCGTGTAGCCCGCCTGCACGTCGAGGAGGTCCTCGAGTTGCGGGAAGTACTCGAAGGCGAGTTCGTAATCCGACTTGTCGTAGCGGATCAACCGCCCCTCGCGGTAGAGCCCACAGCGGAGGTTCTCCTCGACTGTCAGGTCCGGAAAGACCCGTCGCCCCTCGAGGATATGCGTGATCCCCCGGTCGACCATCTCTTTCGTCCGAAAGTTCGTGACCTGCTCGCCCTCGTAATACACGTCGCCACGGGTGACCTCGCCGCGCTCGCTGCGCCCGATTCCGGAGATCATCTTCAGGATCGTCGATTTACCGGCCCCGTTGGGGCCGAGCAACGCGACGATGTCACCGCGGTCGGCTTTCATCGAGACGCCCTGAACGGCCAGGAAGTTCCGATCGTAGACGATTTCGGCGTTGTCGAGTTCGACGACCGGGGGGTCGTCGCCGTCCCCGGCGGCCGCCTCTGATCGGGATTGCGCGTCGCTCATACTACGGGAGCCAGTCCTCGCGGCGTTCGAGTTCTATCAGTTCGTCGGGCACCATCTCGCCGTTTTCTACCACATACGTCTGCCCGCTCATCGTCGGCCGACGATCGCCCGACTGATAATCGTAGGTCTCGGGCAACAGCCCCCAGGCGTCGAAGTCGTCCATGTCGAACAGTGCCTCGCGGATGTTCGACCCGTCGCTCGGGTCCATCCCCATCTCCTGGGCGTGTTGGATCGCTTGGACGGCCAACAGCGCGTGGACGACCCCGCGGACGTAATTGATGTTGGCGATCTCGGGGTTGTTCATGTCACGCCCCTCGCGTTCGAAGGAGTCCGTGATGATATCCCACCCACGGGCGTCCGAGTCCATCGCCTGCGCGAACGACACGTTCGAGTTGACGTACCTGACACCTTCGAACAGCTCAGGGGCCGTCTCGGCACGGAACTCGTCGACCGTCCAGGTGAGCCCCATCACCGTGATGTCGGCGTCACTCTCCTGGATGGAACTCAGGAGTACCTGCATGGGTGCGGCGGTGTTCTGATGAATGAGATAGTCCACGCCGTTGCCTTCGGCCCGCTGAACCTGCGTGTCGGCGCTGTTGGCGTCGAGTTCGAGAGCGATGTTGTCGGCCACTTCGAGGCCGAGTTCCTCGGCGTAGGCTTCCCCGCCCTCGACCGGTGACTCGCCGAACGGCGTCGTGTTGTGGATGTAGGCGATCGTCGCACCGGGGTCGTTGTCCGCGATCCACTGGAGATGGGCCCGCCCCTGGCTAGTGTAATCGAGGTTGGCGAAGAAGTTGTACCCCGTCTCCTCGCTCAGCAGGTTGTCGGAGTACGACGCCGAGATGTAGACGATCTCGTCGGCGGCCACGTCGCTCGCCAGCGCCTCGGTGTCGGCGGTCCCCCAGCCGATGATGATCGGCGGGTTGTCGTCGGCGGTGTAGCTGTCGTACTGCTGTTGGGCCTGCGGGACCTGATAGGCGTAGTCAACCCAGTCGTGGACGATCTCCTCGTCGAGGACGTCGTTGTTATTGATCCAAGCCATCGCGTCGCGCGACCCGATCCCTGTCGGCCGGCCAACGTCCGCCGTGCCGCCACTCAGATCGTAGAGCGCGGGGACCCGGATGCCGCCCTCCGTGCCGCCGCCGTTGCCGGAACAGCCAGCGATCGCGACGGTCGCAGCCGCGGCCGCAGCCCCGCCGGCCTGGTTGAGAAAGCCTCGCCTGCTGTGACGGGACGTTTCGGGGGTATTGTCATCTATATTCATGCTGTTACGATACATACGAACACGGTTATTTAAATCATTCGCCCATCCCTTAGTTTTCGTATGATACGGACGATATCGTAGTGCCTGCCCTCCGGCGGTTCCCGGAACAGCCCGACAACCCCGGTGTCGGTCATCGTCGGCGTCCGCGTCCGGAGCGTTACTCGGCCGTCCGACCGTCGCCCTCCCCCGCGACACAAACTACTAATGTGATGAACATCCGATTATGAGTGAGGAACGACCATGACATTTGAGACGAGTGCCGAACACTCGATGATCTCCTCGACCGCGACGGAGATCGCGACCGAGTTCGGCCCCGAATACTGGCGCGAAAAGGAGGAAAACGGGGAGTTCGCCGGGGACTTCTGGGACGAACTCGGCAAGGCGGGCTTCCACGGCCTCCTTGTCCCCGAGGAGTACCGGGGGGCGGGCATGGGGATGGCCGAACTCGGCCTGGCGATGGAGACCCTGTGTGCGGAGGGCTGCGGGATGGCCGGGACGTGGTATCTCGTCTTGACCGCCGGGATGGCGACGGTTGGCATCAATGAGCATGGAACCGACGAACAAAAGGAGCGGTACCTGCCCGACATCGCTGCCGGCGACCGGAACTTCTCGATCGGTATCACCGAACCCGAAGCCGGGACGAACACGCTCGACGTGGCTACCAACGCTGAAAAGGACGGCGACGAGTACGTCCTCAACGGCCAGAAGGCCTGGATCACCTTCTCCGATCGAGCCGACGACATGATCCTCGTCACCCGTACGACACCCCGTGAGGCGGTCGACCACGGCACCGACGGGATCACACTATTCGTCGTCGACATGGATTCGGCGGGTATCGACGTCTCGCCGATCGAAAAGCACGCGATGAACTACTCGAAGTCCTGTGAAGTGTTTTTCAACGACGTCCGGGTCCCCGAGGAGAACATTCTCGGGAGCCTCGACGACGGCTGGTGGGCGCTCGTCAGCATGCTCAACCCCGAACGGATCGGCTTCTCGGCTGCGGCGACCGGAATCGGAAAGCTCGCCGCACACACGGCTATCGACTACGCCAACGACCGGGAGGTGTTCGACGAGCCGATCGGCACCCACCAAGCGGTCTCGTTCCCGGTCACGAAGCCGTACGCGCGCATGGAAGCCGCCGCCCAGATGCGCCGGAACGCCGAGTGGCTCTACGATCAGGGTGAGCCCTGCGGCTACGAGTCGAACGTCGCAAAGGCGACCGCCGTCGAGGCCGGCATCGAGACGGTCAAACAGTCGATGCAGGCGTTCGGCGGCTGGGGGTACGCGGTCGAGTACGATGTCGAGCGCTGGTGGCGCGAAATAAATCTCACCCGGCTCGCCCCCGTCACCCAGCAGATGGCGTACAACCACATCAGCCAGGAGATCGGCTTCCCGAAGTCCTACTGAGCCATGTTCGGGAAGTTACTTGTCGCCAACCGCGGAGAGATCGCGGTCCGTGTGATGGCCGCCTGTGAGGAGTTGGGTATCGACACCGTCGCGGTGTACAGCGACGCCGACCGAAACGCCGGTCACGTCCGCTACGCCGACGAAGCGTACAACGTCGGCCCCGCCCCGGCCGCCGAGTCGTATCTGGACGGCGAGGCGATCGTCGACACCGCACGGCGTGCGGGGGCGGACGCGATCCATCCCGGTTACGGGTTCCTCGCCGAGAACGCCGACTTCGCGCGGCGCGTCGAAGAGGCCGACGAAGTCACCTGGGTCGGCCCCGGCAGCGCGACGATGGAACGGCTGGGCGAGAAGACGAAAGCCCGGACGGTCATGGCTGACGCCGGCGTCCCCGTCGTTCCGGGCACGAACGACCCCGTCGAAACCGCCGCGGAGGTCGAGAAGCTCGGCGAGGAGTACGGCTACCCGATCGCAATAAAGGCCGAGGGCGGTGGCGGCGGCCGCGGGATGCAGATCGTTCGGGAGGCGGCCGAGGTCGACGACGCCTTCGAAACCGCCAGGCGCGAGGGCGAGGCGTACTTCGATAACGGCTCCGTCTACGTCGAGAAATACCTCGATTCGCCGAAGCACATTGAGGTCCAGATTCTCGCCGACGAGCACGGCAACGTCAGACACCTCGGCGAGCGGGACTGCTCGCTGCAGCGCCGCCACCAGAAGGTCATCGAGGAGGCGCCGAGCCCGGCGCTGTCCAAAGAACTCCGCGAGGAAATCGGCGATGCAGCCCGCCGCGGCGTCCGCGATGCAGGCTACACGAACGCCGGGACGGTCGAGTTCCTCGTCGAGGACAGCGTTGCGTCGGAGACGGAACGAGGAAGGGGCGACGCCGCCGAACCGCAGTTTTATTTCATGGAGGTCAACACCCGAATCCAGGTCGAACACACCGCCACGGAGGCGGTGACGGGGATCGACATCGTCGCTGAGCAGATCCGGATCGCGGCCGGCGAGAAACTCGGCTTCGAACAGGACGATGTCGACATCGACGGCCACGCTATCGAGTTCCGCATCAACGCCGAGAACCCGGCCGCGGAGTTCGCCCCGACGCCCGGCCCCCTCGAGACGTACGACCCGCCGAGCAGCGTCGGCGTCCGGCTGGATCACGCCGTTGCACAGGGCGACGAGATCGGCGGCGACTACGACTCGATGATCGGGAAGCTGATTGTCCACGGGCCCGATCGTGAGCGCTGTTTTCGCCGCTCAGAGCGCGCGTTAAAGCACTTCGGCGTCGAGGGCGTCCACACCACGATCCCGTTTCACAGGCAGATGCTCGCGGATGAGACCTTCCGTGATGGCGCCCACACGACGAAATACCTCGACGAAGAACTCGATCCCGACCGTCTGCGCGAGGCCGTCGAGCGCTGGGGACCGGACGGCGCTGACAGCACCGGGGCCCCCGCGGCGCCGCCGACGCAGACGTTGACGGTCGAGGTCGACGGCCAGCGGTTCGAGGTACTCGTTGAGGACGGCCTCGTCGAGGCACCGTCGGGTGGCGACGGCGACGGTGACAGCAACGGAGCATCGGTCGCGGCCGGCGCAATAACGGCCGAGATGCAGGGGACGATCCTCTCCGTCGAGGTCGGAGCGGGGGAGACGGTGTCCGCCGGTGACGTCGTCTGCGTCCTCGAAGCGATGAAGATGGAAAACGACGTGACCGCGTCAGCGGGTGGCTCCGTTGCCGAAGTTGCGGTTTCGGAGGGTGATTCGGTCGATCAGGGCGACACGCTGCTGCGACTGGAGTGATACAGAAATGAAACTCAGCGTATCAGACGACATGGCGGAAACACAGGCCCGCGCGGTCGCCGAGGCGCTCGCCTCGCAGTTCCACGACGACGTGACGGTCGTCGCCGGCGGCGAGGAACTGACGCACGCGAGCTACGACGGCGACGCCGGAGCCGAGGACTCGAACACAGACGCCGAACCGGACGAGGCGGCTCCCAACCTCGGCCCTACCGAGCGGGAGGAACGCCTCCGAGACGAGATCGGGACGATCGAGTCTGGTGGCAAAGAAAAGTACAAGAAACAGCTCCCCGAGCAGGGCAAGAAGTTCGTCCGCGACCGGATCGACCTGTGGTTCAATTCCGGGGGCGGCTCAGACGCCGGGGACGGCTTCCTCTTCGAGGACGGCAAGTTCGCGGCGTTCGACGACGATGACGTGCTCCCGGCGGACGGTCTCATCACGGGCGGGGCCTCCTTCGAGGGGCGCGACGTCCACTTCATGGCCAACGATTACACGGTGAAACGAGGAAGTATGGCGGCCAAGGGCGTCGAGAAGTTCCTCCGGATGCAACAGCGGGCGCTAAAAACTGGCCAGCCCGTGTTGTACCTGATGGACTCTTCGGGGGGCCGGATCGACCAGCAGACCGGCTTCTTCGCCAACCGCGAGGGGATCGGTAAGTACTATTACAACCACTCGATGCTCTCCGGGCGGGTGCCACAGATCTGCGTCCTGTACGGTCCCTGCATCGCGGGGGCGGCCTACACCCCTGTTTTCGCCGACTTCACCGTCATGGTTCGGGGCATGAGTGCAATGGCGATCGCCAGCCCCCGAATGGTCGAGATGGTCACCGGTGAGGAGATCAGTTTAGAGGACCTCGGCGGCCCCGAGGTCCACGCCAAACACTCCGGCAGCGCGGACCTGATCGCCGACGACGAGGAACACGCCCGCGAACTCGTCGCCCAGCTCGTGGGGTACCTCCCGGACAACAGCGACGAGAAACCCCCAAGAGTGGACCCGGTCGCCCCTTCGAAGTCCCCGGAGGGCATCGACGGCGTCATTCCGCAGGAGCCGAACCGCGGCTACGACATGGTCGACGTGATCGAGCGGGTCGTCGACGGCGACTCCTGGTTCGAACTCCGCCCCGAGTACGGCAAGGAGATCCTGACGGGCTTTGCCCGAGTTGATGGCCGCCCCGTCGGCGTCGTTGCAAACCAGCCAGCACACCGCGCCGGCGCGATTTTCCCCGACGCGGCCGAGAAGGCCGCCGGTTTCGTCTGGACGTGTGACGCCTACAATATCCCCCTGTTGTATCTCGCTGACACACCCGGGTTCATGGCCGGCTCTGGGGTCGAAAAGGAGGGCATCCTAGAGCAGGGTAAAAAGATGATCTATGCGACCTCCGCGGCGACGGTACCGAAGCAGTGCGTCGTCGTCCGGAAGGCATACGGAGCCGGGATCTACGCGATGTCCGGCCCGGCGTACGACCCCGAGTCGACGATCGCGCTTCCTTCCGGCGAAATCGCGATTATGGGCCCCGAGGCGGCGATCAATGCCGTCTACGCGAGAAAGCTCGACGCGATCGACGATCCGGAGGAGCGAAAGCGCACGGAGGCGGAACTCCGCGAGGAATTCCGCGAGGATATCGACGCCCGGCGGATGGCAAGTGAGGTCGTCATCGACGATGTCGTCCCGCCGTCGACGCTCCGCGAGGAGTTGACGAACCGCTTTGCGTTCTACGAGGGCGTCGAGAAAGACCGCCCCGACAAGAAGCACGGAACAGTCCTATGACGGGGCGCTACTACGAGGACTTCGCGGTGGGCGAGACGATCGAACACGACAAGCGTCGGACGATATCAGAGGCCGACAACCAGGCGTTTTGCGACATGACGATGAACCAACAGCCGCTCCACCTCGACGCCGACTTCGCCGCCGACACCGACTTCGGCGAACGGTTGGTCAACGGCCTCTATACGATGAGCCTTGCCGTCGGGTTGACGATCCCTGAGACGACCGACGGCACCATCGTCGCGAACCTCTCCTACGACAACGTCGAACACCCCGACCCCGTGTTTCACGGCGATACGATCCGCGTCCAATCGACCGTGATGGAGAAACGCGAGACGAGCGACGGCGAACGCGGCGTCGTCACGATGCACGTTGAGGTGTTCAGGGTGAACGACCGTTCGGGGGGGGCGTCGGACGGGACCACCTCGGTCGACACAGACGAGCCGCTGGTCTGTTCGTTCGACCGGACAGTACTGTCGTTGAAACGGCCGGTGGGCAAATAGCGCCCGCGCTACCGGCTGAATTCGTAGCCGGCCTCACGGTCCCACGCGGTTTCGATCCCGTCCTCGCGGAGCCGCGTCCGACGGATCTTTCCGGTCGGGTTGCGCGGCATTTCCGATCGTATGTCGACGTACCGGGGCACCTTGAGATACGGCAGCGACCGCTTGCAGTGCCGATAGACGTCGATCGGGCTCAATTCGGTGCCTGCCTCGGGGACGACGATCGCTTTGATTTCCTCGGTTCCACTTCGGTCTTCGACCCCGACAACCGCGGACTCGCGGACGTTCGGCGCCGCGTCGATAACGCCCTCAATCTCCAGCGAGGAGACCCGCCCCGCGATGCGGCCGCGGTAGATCGAGTTGTCCTCGTTGGCGATGAAGTAGACGAACCCGTCCTCGTCCTTGTACCCGATGTCGCCGCTGTGAATCCACTGGTTACGACAGACCTCGACGGTCCCTTCCGGATCGCTCAGGTACCCCTTGAACATCGCGTTGGGGCGTTTCGGGCGGATCACGATCTCGCCTGACTCGCCGGTGTCGACCGGCCAGTCGTCTTCGTCGACGATTTCGACGTCGGCGTACGGAACCGCTTTGCCGGAGCTGCCGATCCGGCGCTCCTCGGGCGTATTGTAGGTGGCGATCGTCGATGTCTGCGTGATGCCGTAGCCCTCGAGGACGGTGATACCGAAGCGCTCCTCGAACTCTCGGATGAGTGTCTCGTCGGTACCGAAGCCGAACCCGTGGCCGATCGCCAGTTCCACGGGGTTCGATCGCTCCCCCGATCCCGGGTGCTGGTTGTGCAACACCGACAGCATTCGGCCGAGATAGAGAATGATCGTCGCCTCACACGCCTCGACCTCTCGCCAGTACGTGTCCGGGTCGAAGGGGTCCGAAATAACGAACTCGGCGCCCGCAAACAGCGCGCCGACCACACCGAGTTGGAAGGTGAAAATGCTGTACAACGGCAGCGTCGTGAAGATCCGATCGCCCCCGTCGTATCCGAAGAGTTCCTTCGCGACCGTCCAACCGGTGTTAATGTAGGCGAACTGCGGGAGCAACACGCCTTTCGGCTGTTCGGTGGCGCGTCGCTGGACGAACGTCACCGACGCCGTATCCGTGCCATCGTGCTCACCGCCCGGCGCGTCCGTCGGTTCCCCGCCGAGCAGCGACCGAAAGGGCCGGTACGGGTGGTCCTCTGGACGGTCCCCGACAAAATACTCCGCCGCGACATCCGGTACGTCTCCTCGGACCGCCTCGTAGGTCTCACGCGTTCGTTCGTCGACGAACACCATCTCCGCGCCGGACATCGAGAGCGCCGTCGACAGCGTCTCGCCGGTAAACCGCGTGTCGATCGGCGCGACGACTGCTCCGAGTTTCGCAAGCGCGAAATAGAGCGTCACGTACTCAAGGGAGTTGTACATGAACAGACAGACTGTATCGCCGGGACCGATTCCCCGGGTTTCGAGCCCGTTCGCCAGTTCGTTCACCCGCCGGTCGCACTCGCCGTACGTGATCCGCTCGTCGCCGTATCGGAGGAAGGGCTTGTCGGCGATTTCGGCCGCCTTCCGTTCGAGGGCTTCCCCAAGCGTTTCCACCCCTGAAGGCGGTCTCCGTTCAGGCATCGTTCAGGCCCCCTCCGTTCCGGCCGCGCCGCGTATCTCCGCGACTGCTCGATCGAGTGCCGACCTGATCTCCTGATTCGGTTGAGCGTTAAATTCGTGTGCGTATCCGAAGACCCCGATCCCGTGATGGCGACCGGTCGGGCCCTCGAAGGCGACGCCGACTGATCCGACGCCGAGCGCCGCCTCGCCGTCGCTGACGGCGTACCCTCGCTCGGCGGCATCCGCGAGCGCCTCCGCAAGCACCCCGGAGTCGGTGATCGTCTTTTTAGTGTGTGCCGGGAGGCCGTGGTGCTTGGCGATGGCCTCGACGTAGTCGTCGGGCAGCGCCGCCAATATCGCCTTGCCGGGCGCGTGCGTGTGCAGATTGGAACGCTTGCCGACTCGTCCGTACACGCGGTAGCCGTCCTCGGGGATCGCCGACTCGACGAACAGTCCCCGGCCGTGCTCCTCTGTCACCCACCAAGCGGGTTGGCCGACCGCTCCGGCCAACGCCGGCAGCGATTCAAGCACCGCCTCGCGGATCCCGAGTCGACTCTTCGCCGCCATCCCGTGGGTCAGAAAGCGGAGGCCGAGGTGGTAGGTCCCCTTCCGCTCGACGACGTACCCCATGGACTCGAGCGTGGAGAGGTAGTTGTGGATAGTGCTTTTTGCCAACTCCAACTGTCGCTCCAACTCGTCCGGCCGCACCCCGTCGCGATTTTGCAGGATCTCGATAATTCTGAAGCCGGTCCGGACCGACTTGACCTGCCTCGTCGACGATTCCCGAATCATATCTGACTGTATCGCCCCCTGTAATTATATGTATCCCTCAATGGTGTATATTTCGCACGTGCCGAGCCAAATAGACGCGATAGTTGTTCACGTATACTGAATAAATTGCCGTGTGTAGCGCTCTCAATGCTTCAGTATGTGTGTAACGTTGTCGCCTAAGTCATCGGATAGTGCGGATGACAGAGCAGCTAACGATAATAACACTGTTATTTATTTCATCTCTCTGTGGGGCGTCTGACAGTAAATGTGTCTCGGTCGTCCGCATCGCCTCATCGCAATCCGTCGTTTCGGAGATGCCGTAGACGGGTCGCTCCTGTGTGCCGGGCGGTTTCGATACGATCAGACGTTTTCGATACAGTCGAAAACCGCTCCGCGCGCATTCAAACGGTGACGAGCGTTTCCTGATAGGCGCCGTGGTAGTCCTCGAAGACGGCCATGATCTCGCCCATCGTCGCGTAGGCTTTCACCGCGTCGACGATCGGAGGCATGACGTTCTCGTCGCCCTCGATCGCCGCCTCGATCGCGTCAAGGGAGGCTTCGACGGCCTCGTCGTCGCGTTCCTCCTTGACCGATTCGAGCCGATCGATCTGTCGGTCGCGGGTCTCGGGATCGACGTGGAGCAGGTCGGGGTCGGCGTCCTCCTCGATCTCGTAGCGGTTCACGCCGACGACGACCTCCTCGCCCTTATCGACGCGCTTTTGATACTCGTATGCGGCCTCCTGAATCTCGCGGTGGAAGTAGCCGTCCGGGATTCCCGAAAGGACGCCGTCACGCACGGACCCCTCGCCCATCTCTTTGATTTCCTCGATGTACCCCATGATCTCCGCCTCCATCTCGTTGGTGAGTTTCTCGATGGCGAAGGAGCCGCCCATCGGGTCGACGATGTCCGCTGCGCCGGACTCCTCGGCGATGATCTGTTGGGTTCGCAACGCCACGCGGACGGCCTCCTCGCTCGGCAGCGCGAGCGCCTCGTCGTAGCTGTTAGTGTGGAGACTCTGTGTGCCGCCCATTACGGCGGCGAGCGCCTGGATCGTCACCCGGGCGATGTTGTTGAGTGGCTGTTGGGCCGTTAGTGACTGACCCGCGGTCTGGGTGTGGAACTTCAGCCGCTTGGAGGCGTCCGCCTCGGCGCCGTACCACTCGTCCATTACGCGCGCGTAGATCCGGCGGCAGGCCCGGAACTTCGCGATTTCCTCGAAGATCGAGTTGTGAGAGTTGAAAAAGAAGGACAAAAGCGGCGCGAACTCGTCGACCTCAAGGCCTCGATCGAGGCAGTCCTCGACGTACGCGAAGCCGTCAGCCAGCGTGAACGCAGCCTCCTGTGCGGCGGTCGCCCCGGCCTCGCGGATGTGGTAGCCGGAGATCGAGACGGGGTGAAACTTCGGCGTTTCCTCGACGGCAAACTCGATAGTGTCCGTGACGACGTCGAGACTCGGCTCCGGCGGAATCACCCACTCCTTCTGCGCGATGAATTCCTTGAGCATGTCATTTTGCAGCGTCCCGCGGACCTCCTCGCGGGGGACGCCCTTCTCGTCCGCGAGCGCGATGTACATCGCGTAGATGACCGGTGCGGAGGGGTTGATAGTGAAAGAGGTCGACACCTCGCCGATGTCGATGCCGTCGAAGAGGATCTCCATGTCCCGGAGCGTGTCGACGGCGACGCCTTCCTTGCCGACCTCGCCCTCGCTCATCGGGTGATCGGAGTCGATCCCCATGAGGCTCGGCATGTCGAAGGCGGTGGAGAGGCCCGTCTGCCCCTCGTCGATGAGGTAGTGGAACCGCTCGTTGGTCTCCTCGGCGGTGCCGAACCCCGCAAACTGACGCATTGTCCACGTCCGGCCCCGGTACATCGTCGGGTACGGCCCCCGGGTGTAGGGCGGTTCCCCGGGGAAACCGAGGTCCTCATCCAGATCCATATCAGCGATGTCCTCGGGGGTGTAGAGCCGATCGACCTCGTGGTTCGAGACGGTTGCAAACCGCTCTTTCCGTTCGCCAGCGTCGAGGAACGGTTCGAGGGTTTCTTCTTCCCACTCCGCTCTTTGCTCGCGGATCCTCTCAAGGTCGTCGTTTCCGAACATTACCTATATTCACACAGTCTGCCAGCAAAAGCGTTGCCATACATGTTGAAAAATAAACGTATTCGTGGCGGGAGGCCGACCCTATCGGTCGTCGGGGATTCGGAACGTTTAATCGAAATCTCTCCGTGTGTCTCGCCATGACACGAGAGATTGACGCGGTCGAACGCATCGGCGTTGTGGGCGCCGGAACAATGGGCAGCGGGATCGCACAGGTGGCTGCCGTCGCGGGGTACGACGTCGTCATGCGGGATATCGAGACGGAGTACGTCGAAAGCGGCTTTGAGACGATTGAGGACAGCCTCGGACGACAGATCCAGAGCGGGACGGTCACCGAGTCGGAGGCCGACGCCGCACAGGCCCGGATCGAAGGGACAACTGATCTCGAGGATCTCGCCGACTGCGATATCGTCGTCGAGGCAGCTCTCGAGGACATCGATGTCAAACGTGATATCTTCTCGGACCTCGACGAGGTCATAAACGAGGACGCCGTCTTGGCGACGAACACGTCGACGCTGTCGATCACGACCATCGCGGCCGCCACAGAACGCCCCGAATCCATCCTCGGCCTTCACTTCATGAACCCCGTGCCGGTGATGAAAGGCGTCGAGGTCGTCAACGGCGAGAAGACCGACGAGGATGTCCTCGAGTTCGCCCACGCCTTCGCAGAGGACCTCGGCAAGGAAACATGGGAGTCCGACGACAAACCCGGCTTCGTCACCAACCGCATCCTGATGCCGTGGATCAACGAGGGGATCCGCGCCTTCGACGAGGGCGTCGCTACAAAGGAGGATATCGACAACGGAATGACGCTCGGAACCAACGTCCCGATGGGTCCCCTCCAGTTGGCCGACCACATCGGCCTCGACATCTGCCTACACGCGACCGAAACGCTCCACGAGGAGTTGGGCGACCGTTACACGCCCGCGTACCTGCTCAAACGGAAGGTCGAAGCGGGCGACCTCGGTAAAAAGACCGGCGAAGGGTTTTATAAATACGACTGAGGCGGGCGCATCGCCTCGGGGTGTCGACAACGAAGCCGGCGGTCAGTCCCCGAGGTGTCGTGCGATAACTTCCTTTTGTATCTCCGAGGTCCCCTCGTAGATTGTCGTGATCTTCGCATCTCGGTAGTAGCGCTCGACGTCAAAATCCTTCGTGTAGCCGTAGCCCCCGTGGACTTGGACGGCCTCGCTCGCCACGTCGACGGCGGTCTCGCTGGCAAAATACTTCGCCATACTCGCGGCCATCGCGTCGACGCCGCCCTCGTTCTTTTCGGCGGCGTCCCGTGTCAGCAGCCGGGCAGCCTGCACGTTAGTCGCCATGTCGGCGAGTTTGTGCGCGATCGCCTGGTGATCGGCGATTGGCTTCCCGAACTGCTCGCGCTCGTCGGCGTACTCGACGGCGGCATTGAGCGCTGCGTCGGCGACCCCGACCGCCTGGCTCGCGATGGCGATCCGACCGCCGGTGAGAATCGAGAAGGCTGCTTTGAGCCCCTCACCGACCTCGGTAAGCCGGTTCGATGCCGGGACCCGGGCGCCGTCGAAGACGATCGGGGTCGTGTCGCTGGCGCGGAGGCCGAGTTTGTCCTCCTTTGTACCAACCTCGAGGCCGTCGAGGTCCTTCGGGAGCAGAAACTGTGTCACCGAGTCGGGGTCGTCGGGGTCCGTCCTCGCGAAGAGGATGACGACACCCGAGCGCTTCCCGTTCGTGATCCACTGTTTCTTGCCGTCGATAACGTACTCGTCGCCGTCCTTTCGGGCGACAGTGGACATCTCGGCTGGATTCGACCCCGCATCCGGCTCCGAGAGCGCGAACGCGCCGATCGGCCGCCCCGCCGCCATGTCCGGCAACCACCGCTCTCTGTGCTCGTCGGTGCCGAACGTAGCGATACAGGACGTCGCCAGACAGTGGACCGAAAGCGCCGTCGCAACCGAGAGGTCGCCCCTCGCCAGTATCTCGTTGACGACACTGTACGTCAGTTGGTCGGCGTCGAAGCCGCCGTACGCTTCGGGGACGGTAAGCCCGGTCAGGTCCAATTCGGCGAGACCGTCCCAGACGTCCTCGGGAAACGTTTGTTTCGCGTCGGCTTCGGCGGCGGCGGGCCGCACCTCACGTTCGACGAAGTCGGAAACCGTCTCCTCGATGAGCGAGCGTTCGCTTGCGGTCATACCGAACCGTCATTGTCCACGAACATAATTCGTGTGGGTTCCACACATCCCCTCGTCGCCCGGCTACACGTAGTCCATGTTCACCTGCGTGATATTCGCTACCCGCCGTATCGTAGAGAGGATCTCCTCGCGGCGCTCCTCGCCCATCCGGCTCTCGGGACCGCAGACGCAGATCGCCCCGCGAACTGTGTCCCCGCGGTCGAGAACCGGGACGGCGACGCAAACGAACCCCGCGATCCGCTCGCCGCGATCGATCGCGTAGCCCCGTTCGCGGACGGTTTCCAGTTGCGCACGGAGAACGTCCGGATCGGTCACGGTCCGCTTCGTGATCGGCTCGAAGGCCTGCTCGTCGAACAGCGCCTCACGCTGTTCCGGATCGACGTGTGCGAGGATCGCCTTCCCCCCGGCGTTCGCGTACAGCGGTACCCGGGCGCCAGGGTAGGCGGGCAGATCGACGGCCCCTTCGCCCTCAGCGACCGACAACAGCACGCCGTCGCCGCCCTCCTCGACGATCAGCGTCGCCTGTTCACCGGTCTCATCGGCCGCCGCGGGCAACTCTTCGGCCGCCGCCGTGTGGATCTCGCGTCGCCTCCGCTCCCGGTGGCCGATCTCCAAGAACCGCGTCGAGGTTCGGTAGTCGGTGCCCTCCTTCACGACGTGGCCGGTCGAGCGGAGTGACTGCAGGTAGTCGTGAACCGTGCTGACCGGCAACTCTACCGCTGCCGCGAGTTCGGAGACACCCATCCCGTCGCGCTTCGAGAGGGCATCGACGATCTGGAAGGCGCGCGTCACGGATCGATTCTCGGGGTCGGACATTACTGGCACGACGGCCGAGGACAAATTAGTTTTTTCGGCCTGGCCGAAAGAAATTTCGGCCAGATCCACGGCCCGCCCCGCGCCTGCCGCCCGATACCCACTACCTGCCACCCACCGCCGCTGTGGCCTCAGCCACGCTTGTGTCCCGGCTCACCCCGTCGTTCGTCCAATCCCCGTTTTGAACGATATCGCGGTACCAAGCGCCGATTGGATCACCGGCATCAATCCGACATAGCCGAAACGTTTGTCTCGCCGTCGATATTGTTTTATAACAGAATTAATTTTGTTATGTGTTTTTCAAGGGATGTGGTCTACGCGATGAACCTCCCCAATGAGAGCGTCGGCCAGCGTTGTGACGCGGCTGTTGGCTATAGAACTCTCGATTGTAGCGCGATCGACCGCCCGTGAGCACCGGGGACAACAGCGGCGGTCGGTGCGATTTCGACAACACCGGGGGCCGGCAGTGGGACCCCGTTGACGGTGGGTTAGGGATTGCATTTCGACGAATTCGTATATCTTGTATATAAATATAAATTATATATTAAGCCGAGCTCGCATCGAGAGATGTGTCTGACTGCGCGCCGCGGCTCTCAGTCGGCGGCGCGATTACGCCCCGAGCGCGCGCTCTCGACAAGCGGCGTGTGGACGCACTCGTACAGCTTGTCGAGATAATTTAAATATTTTTCCTTGTATTTATTATATAAATAGTATATTTGCATATTTTGTCGTCTATAGTTGTTAATTCGTCTAATTACTATCGCCGACCTGGGCGGTTGAGGTGATCCACTCATTGGCCGGCGGGGGCAACCAAACTACATCGAGGCTCCACGAGCGTGTACGTGTCTCGTTACAGTAAATATATTTATAGTAATTATATACTATCATTAAAATGTAATTTAGCGTGTGGGACCACAGCGGCCGCAGTTCCGAAGCGAAAAGCGATAAACCGCTCGCCACACTGCCTTCCGTATGGAGTATCACGAGGCGGCGAACTTCCTGTTCGACCTCCGTCGGTACCCCTCCCGGACGGGGGTGGCGCCGACCCGACGGCTGCTCGAACATCTCGGGGTCGCTGACCCGCCGTTTCAGGTCATCCAGATCGGGGGCTCGAACGGGAAGGGCAGCACCGCCCGCATGGTCGAATCCGTCCTCCGGGAAGCGGGCTACGATGTCGGGCTCTACACCTCCCCGCACCTCGACGACGTGCGCGAGCGGGTCCGGATTGACGGTCGCCCGGTCGCGAAGCGCGCTGTCCGCGAGTACGTCGAGACAATCCAACCGTACGTCCGCAAACAGACGCCCGACGGCACCCCGCCAACGTTCTTCGAAGCCGTCACGGGGCTCGCCGTCCACACCTTCGCCCAGCAGGGCGTCGACGTCGCCGTCCTCGAGGTCGGCATCGGCGGCGAACACGATGCGACGAGCGCGCTCTCGCCGGAGGCCGCGGCGGTTACAAATGTCACCCTCGAGCACGCCGACCTCCTTGGTGACACGGTCGAAGAGATCGCCCAGGACAAGGCCGCGATCGCGCCGTCCGATCGCCCCCTCGTGACGGCCGCCGACGGCTCGGCCTTCGATGCGATCACCCAGACTGCCGGCGAGACGCTTCGCGTCGGATCGACCGAGGACGACGCCGAGATCGCTGTCTCCACGGCGGGTAGAACCGGCGTCGAACAGGAGGTTACCATCGAAGCCGGCAGGTGGCGCGTCGAGACCCGGCTTCCGCTTCTCGGCGAACACCAGTGTCGAAACGCCGGTGTCGCCGCCACCCTCTGTCGGCAACTCGCAGACGTTGCGACCGACGACCTCGAACGGGGACTCCGGAACGCCCACTGGCCGGGGCGCTTCGAGATGATGGAGCGCGACCCGCTCGTAGTCCTCGATGGGGCGCACAACCCAGGGAGCTGCGCCGGCGTCGCCGAGACGCTTTCGTCGTTTGAATTCGACGACCTCCATCTCGTCTTCGGCGCGATGTCGGGGAAGGATATCGCCGGGATGGCGTCGGCACTGCCGACCCCGGCCGCCGTCTACGCCTGCCGACCCGACATCGACCGCGCCGAGACGGCGGACTCGGTCACCGCCGTCTTCGAGGCCGACGGGCGGGCACAGGGGATCGAGACCGCTGAAAGCGTCGCGTCGGCACTCGAATCCGCGCTCGCCGCCGCCGACCCTGAGGACGCGGTCGTCGCCTGTGGGTCGCTTTTTGTCGTCGCCGAGGCCCGGCGGCGCTGGACCGCGAGCGCCGTCACGAGTTCGGTCGACGACGCGACGACGGCGGCGGCAACGCTTCGGCGGGCCGATGTCGCCGACCGCGAGGTCGAACGCGTCCGCACCGACGCCGTCCACGAGGTTATCACCGTCCGCGCGGGCCCACAGGCGGCGAACCGCCTCGATCGAGCGTTCCGCTCGGTCGGCGGCGAGTGTGCGGTGTCGGCCGTCGAGGCGCGCCCCCACGAACTCGTTGAGGCGGTTCTGATGGGGACGCGTTCGCAGTTCGATCGGCTGCTCGATGATCTCGAGACGGACGCACCGGGGGTTTCGACCATCGTCGACGCCATCGAGCGCGAACTCGACCCCAGGGCGGCCACTAAAGCTGGCCGTCTGCGATCGGGCGACCCCGAATCGGGAGCTGCGGACCGGGCCTGGTCGGACGGCACCGCGGTCATGGGCATCCTCAACGTGACGCCGGACTCGTTTTACGACGGTGGCCGCTACGAGGCGCTCGAGGACGCCGTCGATCGGGCCGAACAGCTGATCGACGCCGGAGCGGACATCGTCGACGTCGGCGGCGAGTCGACGCGCCCGAACGCCGATCCCGTCCCTGTCGAGGCGGAACTCGAACGGGTTGTCCCGGTCGTCGAGGCGCTTGCGGACGCCGAGGCTGCCGTCTCGGTCGACACCAGAAAGGCGGCCGTCGCGCGCGCTGCCCTCGACGCCGGCGCCGATATCCTCAACGATGTCTCGGGGCTTGAGGATCCCGAGATGCGGCTCGTCGCTGCCCAATATGACGTTCCAGTCGTCGTCATGCACTCGATCGAGACGCCGGTCGATCCGGACACGGACATCGATTACGATGACGTGGTCTCCGACACCCTCGATGCGCTCGAGGAGCGCGTTCTCCTCGCCGAGAAGGCCGGGTTAGACCGCTCTCGGATCATCGTCGATCCCGGAATCGGGTTCGGCAAATCCGCCACCGAGAGCTTCGAGTTACTCGGACGGCTTGGCGAGTTTCGGTCGCTCGGCTGTCCGGTGTTGGTCGGCCACTCCCGAAAGTCGATGTTCGGGCTGATCGACCGGGGCGACGCCGAGGAACGCCTCGCGGCGACCGTCGCAGCGAGCGCGCTAGCGGCCGAGCGCGGCGCGGACATTGTCCGGGTCCACGATGTCGCCGAAAACGTCGCCGCGGTGAAGACGGCGGCCGCGGCGGAGGAGCCGGGGCGCTTCGGCGACAACTAACGGTTCGGAGTGTGGTGCTTCCGGGCGGCTCAGCGCGCATCGACGCCGGCCTCGCGGAACAACTCGATGTACTGGCCGGTGACCGCGGCGTGGTCGAATCCCTGGAAGGCGGTGTCGACATCGCGGAACCCGAAGGTCCACGACTCCGCGATCGCGTCATCGAGTGCGTCGGGATCGGTCACTCTGATCCCGCGATCACGGCGCTCGACGAGCTCGTGAGCGCTTGAGTCGCTCTGGAGTTCGACGACGCCGGCACAGCCGCAGGCCAGCGCCCACAGCAACTCCTCGGCGAACGTCTGTCGTCGGGCCGTCTGGACGAAGGTGTGGGCCCCCCGGTAGATCGCGATCCGCTCCTCGCGGGGGCAGTCGCCGACGAACTCGATGCGATCGGCAAGCCGGAGGTCTTTGACCTGCGTCTCGAAAGCGGCCCGTTCGGGACCGTCGCCGACTACCGTTGCCGACCACTCGCTCGCTTCCCGGAGTTCCGCGAGCGCTAAGAGGAGGTCCTCCAGGTTCGAATCGTCGTCGAGACGGGCTGCAAAGGCGACGTCGACGCGCTCGCCGGGATCGGTCGCCGTGATCTTCGTGAAGTCGATCCCGCCGGGGACGACAGTCGTATTCGCCTCGCTTGCACCGTACTCGCGGACGCGAGTTCGCTGGTGTTCGGAGGGCGTAACGACCCGCGTCGGAAGGCTTGACGCCGGCCCGAGCCACCCCGAGTCGGCCACGCTGGGCTCGTCGCCGTACCAGTCAACAAAAAGCGGCACCCGCGCCAGCCGCGCGCCAAGCCACGCCGAGAGGAGCGCCCCCGGCGGATCAGCCGAGGCCAAGACGAGATCCGGGGCGTGCCGGAGGAGTAGCCCCGGGATCCGGCTGTAGTACAGCGCCGGGTGCTCGAAGGTGACCCCCTCGTGTTCGAGGCCGTCAATTTCGATCCGGCGTCCCGAGGTCTCCCACCACGGTAGACAGTAGATTCGGACCTCGTGTCCGCGGTCGTCCAGTGCCGCGGCGACCCGCCGGAGCCGCACCGCGCCGGCGCGCTCCGACTGTGGCGGCGGATTCATAAAGACGACCGCGATTCGCATACGACGGCCGACGGGGGCCGCTGTCAAAAATGGCCCGGAACGGGGCGGGGCGAACAGATATTATTCGCCGGTTCGATCGTCCGGTGTGCACGAGTACGATATCGAGCGCTACCTGAACGTCCGCAGCGCCTTCGGGGCGGCGTTCCGAGCCGACGGGACGCTCTCGTTTCGAATGAACACGACCGGTACGCCGCAGGTGTGGACGGTTCCCGAGGCGGGCGCGTGGCCGACCCAACGGACCTTTTATGACGAACGTGTCACGTTCGCATCGCCGTCGCCCGAACGTATGGAGACGGTCTTCGGGATGGACGAGGGCGGCGACGAGCAGGGATCGCTGTTCCGGCTGGACGACGCCGGACGCGTCACGGAGTTGACCCCACCCGACGCGAAGCACCGGTGGGGCGGCTGGAGCCACGACGGGAATCACGTCGCGTTCGCCTCGAACCGCCGCGATGAGTCCGTCTTCGACATCTACGTGCAGCCGCGCGACGGGGTCGACGGGGACGCACGGCGACTGCTCGAGGGCGACGGCTGGCTGTCGGTCGCCGGCTGGAGCCCCGACGACTCGCGGCTGCTCATCCACGAGGCCCGCTCGAACGTCGATACTGATGTCTACGTCCTCGATACCGAATCGAAGTCGGTGACCCCGCTCACCGGCGAAGGGTTCCCCGGCGACGGGAACGCCGGAGATGAGGCGGTCCGGTATAAAAGTCTCTCGTGGGGGCCGGCGGGCGAGTGCGTGTACTGCTGTAGCGACCGCGACGGCGACACGCTCTCGCTCGTTCGCCTCGACGCTGAAGATGGGTCGCTCGACTCCGTTGAGAACGGCGGCGAATGGAACGTCGACGGCGTCGCGATCGACGACGAGACGGGGCGGATCGCCTACTCGCGGAACGTCGACGGCTACACCGAGTTGACCGTTGGCGATCTCGTTGATGGGACAATCGATCCCCGGCCCGATCCCCGACTGCCGGCTGGGCTCGCCGGCGGTGTCGCCTTCGACGACGGGGCCGACCGGTTCGCCGTAACCGTCACGACCGATACCCACAACGCGAATATTTATGTTGTCGATGTCGAGACCGGGTCCGCCGAGCGCTGGACGCATGCCCCGACAGCAGGGATCCCTCTCTCGACGTTCGTTGAGTCCGACCTCGTCCGCTACGGGACCTTCGACGGCCGGGAGATCCCGGGGTACCTGTCGGTTCCGGAGACGGTCCCCGAAGGCGGCGCGCCGACGATCGTCGATGTCCACGGCGGCCCCGAGAGCCAGCGCCGACCGTCGTTTTCCGCACTCAAACAGTACTTTCTCGCGCATGGGTACGCGGTGTTCGAGCCGAACGTGAGGGGATCGACTGGATACGGCCGCGAGTACGCCGCCCTCGACGACGTCGAGCGGCGGATGGATTCAGTGGCGGACATCAAGGCCGCCGCCGCGTGGCTCGCCGAGCGCCCCGAGGTCGACGGCGACCGACTGATCGTGAAGGGCGGCTCCTATGGCGGGTTCGTGACGCTCGCGGCACTCTCGGAATATCCCGACGTGTGGGCTGCGGGAATCGACATCGTTGGGATCGCCAATTTTGTCACGTTTCTCGAGAACACCGGATCGTGGCGGCGGTCGCTCCGGGAGGCCGAGTACGGCTCCCTCGAAGACGACCGGGACGTTCTCGAATCCATCTCGCCGATCAACTCGATCGACCGGCTTGAGGCACCGCTTTTCGTCCTCCACGGCGAAAACGACCCCCGGGTTCCGGTCGGCGAAGCCAGGCAGGTTGCCGAAGCCGCTGAGGCCGCGGGCGTCCCCGTCGAAACGTTGCTTTTCGAGGACGAGGGCCACGGCATTTCGAAACGCGAGAACCGGATTGAGGCCTACGCCGCCATCGTCGAGTTCCTGGACGCGCACGTTTAGCTGGCCGCCTCAATGCGCACGTCGGATGCGACAACTACTCGTTGACAATGTCTCTCGGGCGAAGGGGGAACGGTTTTGCATCGGCGACCCGTAAGTCGCTCTATGTATGTCCGGGACGCGAAGAACCGCGATGAGGCCTGGCTGTTAGAGCACATCGAGGCAATGGACCTGGACGAGACGGCGTTTCGGTCCCGCGATTACGTCATCGCCGTCGACGAGGAGTCGAACGCCCGAGCCGGGTTCGGCCGGGTCCGGCTCCACAAGGGCGACGAGCCCGAGGAGGGTATCTGCGAGCTGACGAGCATCGGCGTGCTCGATGGCTGGACGGGCCACGGCGTCGGCGCACACGTCGTCGAACGGCTCGTCGACGGGGCCGAGGCCAAGGGATTCGACCGCGTCTACTCGCT
>Ga0207753_1000044_pt1 | contig 48964 bp, 40 predicted proteins | sample PonA233FremontCA_2_FD_187273 | JGI IMG/M metagenome (GOLD analysis project Ga0207753, IMG submission 187273) | Salt pond sediment microbial community from Fremont, CA, USA - Pond A23 Sediment 3 (SPAdes) | ecosystem: Environmental > Aquatic > Non-marine Saline and Alkaline > Saline | place: USA... | reverse complement strand
ATTCCCGCCGTAGCGCTCCACACCTCAAGCACGTGAAGGCCTTTCCCGAGAATACAGAACTGGAAGCGCGCCTCACCTTCACGACGGACGGGGACCCGGGCGAATACGTAGAGCAGACGGCCGCCACCCCACGAGCCCTGACCCTCCACGTGCGCCATTCGCTCATCGCGCTTCCCGATACGTCCGGCTACAGTCCGCGCCGCTTCGATCCGCGCTCCGGCCTCTTCTACGAGTCGTACAAGGACTACGCGACTCCCGTGGGCCAGTCCATGGATCGGCGCGTCGTCAACCGGCACCGCCTCCACTGCGCCACCCCGCCCGGCGACGATGGCCTGTGCCCCGCCGAGGAGCCCATCGTGTACTACCTTGATCCGGGCACGCCCCAGCCCGTACGCGGCGCCCTGCTCGATGGGGCGCGGTGGTGGGCCGAGGCGTTCCGGGCGGCCGGCTACGAGGACGCCTTTCGCGTAGAGGTGCTGCCCGACAGTGCCGACCCCATGGATGTGCGCTACAATGTCATCCAGTGGGTCCACCGCCGGACGCGGGGCTGGAGCTACGGCGCCTCGGTCACCGACCCCCGTACTGGCGAGATCCTGAAGGGGCATGTCACACTCGGGTCCCAGCGTGTGCGACAGGACTACCTCCTCGCCGAGGGGCTGCTGGCGCCGTATCAGGGCGTCCGCGCCGACGGATTTCCACCCGACGAAGACCCGATGCTGGAAATGGCCCTGGCCCGCATCCGGCAGCTTTCGGCGCACGAGGTGGGGCACACCCTCGGCCTCGCCCACAACTTTGCCGCGTCGGTCAACGACCGTGCCTCGGTAATGGACTACCCAGCGCCCCTGGCCCGCGTGCAGGGCGATTCCATTGCACTCGACCGCGCCTACGACACGGGGGTGGCGCGCTGGGACAAGGTGGCGATGCGCTACGCCTACGCCCGCCCCGGCCCCGACCAAACGGAGGCGGACCTGCTCGGGGGCATCGTGCAGGAGGCCGAGCAGAAGGGACTCCACTACATCACCGACGCCGATGCGCGGCCTGCGAGCGCGGCCCATCCCAAGGCCAACCTGTGGGACAACGGCAGTAACATGGTGCAGGCCCTGGAGCGAGAGATGGACGTGCGCACAGTTGCCCTCGACCGCTTCGGGGCAGCCGTCGTGAAAAGTGGTGAACCGCTGGCCCGGATGGAGGAGGTGCTCGTTCCCCTTTATCTGCGGCATCGCTACCAGGTGGCGGCCACGGCAAAGCTCCTGGGCGGCGAGGCGTACGAGTATGCGGTGCGGGGAGAACCGAACGCGCAGCGCTCTGCTCCCGTCCCGGTGGCCCGGCAAGACGCGGCGCTCGACGCCCTGCTCGCGACCATTACGCCCGAGGCCCTCGCGCTGCCGGAGGCCGCCCGCGAGCACATTCCTCCCCGTCCGCCGGGCCACCCCGATACCCGCGAACTGTTCGACGGGCGCACGGGACCTACGCTCGATCCCTACGCCCCGGCCGAGGCGGCGGCCACCATGGTGTTCGACGCCCTCACGGTGCCCGAGCGAGCATTGCGGCTCATGGAACAGCACGATGTTCGGGCGGAGCTTCCGGGAGTACAGGCAACACTCACGCGGATTACTAATGCGGTGTGGAAGGCCGAGGCCCCCGACGATGCCTACCGCGCCGAACTGCAGCGCACCGTGCAGCAGGTGTGGACCGATGTGTTGCTCGATCGCACCGACGCCCCCGATGCGAGCCCGGCGGTGCGCGCCCGGTTCGAGCAGCACCTGCGCACGCTCCGCGACTGGCTGGCGGCCCATCCGGGCACGACCCCAGAGGCCGAGGCGCACCGGACCGCCGTGCAGGCGTCGATTGAGCGATTTTTGGAGCGCCCCCCCGAAACCGCGACCCGCCCGTCGACCGTGGAGGCGCCGCCAGGATCGCCCATCGGACAGGCGCGACCAGGCTATCACCACCGCCATGCTCAGCGACAGTCGTGGCTCCGAACATGGAGCGTCCCTGGGCCCCTCTGCGCCCAAGAGCGCCCATGAAGGAGGTGGGCCGGGCAAGTACAGCGCGCAAAGCGTTGGCAGAGGAGCGTGCCCGGAGCACAGGGCCTGCGCTCCGCCGTCATTTCTCGCATGCTTCTTGTAGCACAATCGTCCCTAAGCATCCATGCGACTTGGCGCCTTGCTGACTCATCCCGCCGAGAGGCGACGCTTTATGTCCACGCCCGCTCTTGATCGCGACGCCCTGGTTGAACTCCTGGACGGAAATCCGGGACTCATCGTGACGATCGTCGACGCCTTCTTCGACGACTGTTCGGACTACATGGCCGCTATCCGGGCGGCGGTTGAGGCCGAGGACGCTGATCGATTGAAGCGAGAAGCCCACGGCCTCAAAGGCGCTACGGGCAGCTTGCGGGCTGGCCCCGCCCGCGACGCTGCGGGGGTGCTTGAAGAGATGGGGCAAACCGGTGACTTTACGGAGTCGGACGCGGCCCTGGAGGCGCTGGAGCGAGAGATCGACCGTCTTCGAGAGGCCCTCCATGCCCTAAAAGCGGACTGTGAGGAGGAGCTGCGCCAGGGAGACGGTTGATTGGAGCCCGCCCCGATTGCACGAAGGAGGAGCCAAGGAGCAATTGCTACGACTGCGGAGGCGTAGGATCGTCGAAATGGTCGAAGCCGCCGGGCTGTAGGGGGACGTTTTCACCGTGGGCCCGCTGAATCATGACCTGTTCGTCGTCCTCCTCGCGTGCCACGACCTCTCCCACCACGCTGAAGGTCTGCGGGTCCAGGGCGTCAAGCTCGTCTTCCGGCATCGTGAACACCAGTTCGTAGTCTTCGCCGCCGAACAGGGCGTACACCGTCACGTCTTCGCCAAACTCTGTGGCCGTGTTGCGCGTCTCCGGGTCGATGGGCAGGGCCGGCTCGTAGAGCTGAGCGCCCACGCCACTGGCCTCGCAAATGTGGTGCACCTCGGCGGACAGGCCGTCCGAGATGTCGATGAGGGCGTGGGGCTGTACGTCAGCGTCGGCCCACTCCCGAATGAGCTTGAGTTGGGCCGGCGGGGCCAGGTGGCGGCGGATGACGTACGAAAAGGGGTCGAGGTTGGGCTCGAAGTCCTCTTCCTGTTCCTGCAGGCGCTCTCGGTTGCGCAGCAGCACCTTGAGGCCCGCGTAGGACGAGCCAATGTCGCCCGTCACGCAGATCTTATCGCCCACCTGCGCACCGCGGCGGTAGACCACGTTGTTCGCATCGGCCGCCCCCACCACCGACACCGAGAGCGAGAGGCCGTGGGCCGCGTTCGTGTCGCCCCCCACGATGTGCATATCGTAAGCGTCGCAGGCCTGCTTCAGTCCCTCGTAGATCGTGGTCACCATCTCCACGGAAATGTTCTGCGGAATGCCCAGCGAAACCGTGGCGTAGCGGGGCGTGGCATTCATCGCCACCACGTCGCTCACGTTCACCGAGAGGGCCTTAAAGCCAAGGTGCTCCAGCGGCATGAAGGCCCGGTCGAAGTGCACGCCTTCCACGAGGGTATCGGTCGTAAGCACGTGCACGCGGTCATCGTCGACGCGGTACACAGCTGCGTCGTCGGCAATGCCGGACACGATGGAGTCGTCCGTAGGCTCGCCGAGCGTGTCGCGCATGAGGGCAATGAGGCCAAACTCGCCAATTTCGGCGAGGGCAGTTTGCTGAGACGGGTTTTGGGACTCCATGAACGCCAAAAGGGTTGAGGACGGAGATATTGCCGACCTACGTGTATTCCGGTGGCGGGGGCATGTTTGCGGGTTCGGTCCCCACGGACGTCCTTTTGTCGGCTTTTCGCTTCGAGGACGATCCGAAGCCGTGCGCAGAGCGATGGCGAGAAACGAGATCAGGACACGCCCGGCAACCCGTATGGACCTAAAAATGCCCCTGAGGGACGGGCATTGTCCGCTCAGGGGCGTTTGGGATGGTGCGAAAGGGGGGACTCGAACCCCCACGGGGCTAGGCCCCACGAGATCCTAAGTCTCGCGCGTCTACCAATTCCGCCACTTTCGCAGGAAAGCTCCGTCGATCTACCAGAAGGCAAAATTTCGAATCGTAACGTGGGGGCGAGGTTCCAGGGGATCCGCAGAGGGCAGTGGCGGTACAGGCGCAGTGATGTTCCTGCAATTGACTCTCCGAAACGGCCTCCTCAGGGTCTATGGCGCGCCGCCTCCCCCCGCTGCTGACGGTTGGATGGACCTGTCTTTTACTTGTCGGACTCCTTGGCCGTCCCGCTGTACAGGCCCAAGACCGTGGGGCTCCACGGTTTGGACCGGCGGCACCGGGAGACACGGTCGTGGCGGAGGCTTCGGACGCCGGACGGGTCTGGAGCCTCGCTGCCCCCCCGCTCGACCGCTTCGCAACGCGCTACGACATGGCGCCCGACAGTGCATGGGCCACGCACCTGCGACGTGGCCTGCTCCGGTTGCCGGACTGCACCGCTGCTCTCGTCTCGGCGAGCGGTCTGGCCCTTACCACCGCCTCGTGTGTACGAGAGCATCTGGAGAACGAGCCTGAAATGCCCCTCGTGGCTGAGGAACGCGACGACGAGCGTCGCCTCTCAAACGTGCATGCCGATCGGCTCCTCCGGGCCACGGATGTGACGGCGGCGGTGCGCGCGGCGCGACAAGACACGGGCACAACACAGGCCCTTCAGGCCGTCGAGCGGCGGCTTCAGTCCGACGCGGGGGCGAATCGCCGGGTGGAGGTGGGGGGCACAGCCGCTGGCCCGCCGTACACGGCGTACACCTACCGCCGGCACAGAGACGTCCGGGTCGCTTTCCTGCCGGAACGGGCCGTCAGTGAGTTTGGGGGCGTCGCGGCCGCGATGACGTATCCCCGGCACGCCCTCGACGTGGCGGTGCTCCGCGTGTATACTGAGGGCGGCTCTCCCTTGTCCACAGAGCATTTCTTTGAGCCCTCCACACAGGGCGTGCGCCCCGGCGACCCCGTCTTCGCTGCCGGTCGTGCGCAGCCCACGCGTCGAGCCGAGAGTGCCGAGCAACTGGCGCTCCGCCGTGATCTGATGCTGCCTGCACGCCGCGCCTGGCTTGAGACGTGGACTCGTGCCCTGCGGGCGCACCTCGATACGACCGAGGCCGGTCTCCCCGAGCAGACCAGACGTCGAGCTGCCGAACGGGCCCTGAAGCGAACGCGGGCCCGCCTTCAGGCCCTCGACAACGAGTATGTGCAGACTCGGCTGCGGCGGCGTGATGCCCAACTCCGGCGCGCGCTTCGCCAGGATCCGGCCCTCCAGAAGCAGTTTGGAGGGCTTATAGACAGTGTGGCGACGGTTCAGGAGGCCAAGCGAGAACTTGCCTCTGCGTATCGGGCGTTCGGGCGTGTCGGCGCAGGGGAATACGGGTCGGCCACGTACCGACGGATGCTGGCGGCTCGACAACAGGGAGCGGCCGCTGGTTCAGGCCACACTGCGGGAGACACAAGGTCGGCCTCGGTGGATAGCACGTGGCAGCGTCCCGCGCCGGTCGAAACGGCTCTCCTTGCGCATCGGCTCGATGCGTTGCGGCAACACCTACGCCCCGACACTGCCGCGGTCCGCCGCGTTTTTCAGGGACGCACCCCTTCCCAACTCGCACGCACGATCCTTGAGACCTCGGTGCTCGCGGCCCCTACCCGTGCGTCCTCGGGCGGAGCAACCCCGGTCGTTCCGCCCGACGATCCGGCAACCCCTGTCGTGGAGGTGGTCCGCTCTCAGGGCCACGCCTTCCGTGATAACTGGCGGGCCCTTACCGGCCCGGAGCGCCGATTAACGCGACGCCTCGCCCGGGCGCGGCGGGCCGTCCGCACCGTGCCGGTTCAGTCCGCGGGGGACATGGGGCTGCGCCTGACGGATGGGCGGGTGCAGGGGTATCCCTACAACGGAACGCTGGCCCCGCCCTTTACCACTTTCTTTGGGCTCTACGAACAGGCGCACGCCTTTGAGGGCGAAGGGCCCTGGGCACTGCCGGATCGGTGGCGTCGTCCATCGGAGACGCTGAACCGGTCGGCCCCTCTTGTGCTGGCGGCCTCGACCGACGGGATTGTCAGTAACAATGGTGCGCCGCTCCTCAACAAATATCTGGAGTTCGTGGGGGTGGCTACGGGGCCCAACATCCAGGGTGTGGCGGGGGATTATCTCTTCCTGCCCGAGCGGATGCGCACTGTCGGAGTAGATCTGCGCGGCCTGCGCCAAGCCCTGACGGCCGTATACGGGGCGGAGGGGCTAGCCAGCGAGCTCTTCGGTCGGCGGTCAACCGCCGCTCCCGGTTCGCAACAGTAATGTCCCTCGTTTCTGGTTGAGTCATCGTTTGTGGTCGTACAGTCCTCCGTTCGCATGCGCTTGTCCAGTTGGAGTATTCTCGTTCCGCTACTGCTGGGAATCGGGTTCCTTGCGGGGTGCGGGGGCACCGGGGAAACGGTATCGGTGCCCGTCGTGGAGCGTCCTTCGCCCGCCCCGCCCTCCACGGAAGACACCGCGGACGTGGCTGCGTCGTCGATTGTGCCCATCCCCTCACCCTACGACACGGTGCAGGCCCGGCGGTTCGACCGCGGGCGGATGTGGACGTTTGAGAATCCTCCGACCGAACATTTTCAGGAGGCATACGGCGTGAGCCCCGACGACGAGTGGCTCACGGCGGCTCAGCGCGGTGCCCTCCAGTTCGGGGAAACCTGCTCCGCCTCCTTTGTCTCGTCGACCGGCCTGGTGATGACCAATCACCACTGCGCCCGCGAGTACGTAACGGACATTAGTCGGAAAGGGGAAGATTTGCTTGATGACGGCTTTTACGCTCCGACCCAGGAGGACGAGCGCCGGGCGGAGACCCTTTACGTCGACCAGCTTGTGGAGACGGAAGACGTGACCGGGCGCGTCTTCGAGGGGCTGCGTCAGGGACGCGAGGCCGGCGCACAGGCTCGCCAGCAGCGGATCGAGTCGCTGCAGGAGACGATGACCGCTGAGGCGAGTGCGCGGGACAGTTCGCTCCGCGTGGAGGTGCAGGCGCTTTATCAGGGGGCACGGTATACGGCCTACACCTACCGGCGATACGAGGACGTGCGGCTTGTGATGGCGCCGGAGCTTCAAGTCGGGTACTTCGGCGGCGCCGCGGACAACTTTACGTATCCGCGGTACGTGCTGGACGTGGCCTTTTTCCGAGTGTATACGCCGGACGGAGCCCCCCTGCGCCCCGAGCACCACTTCTCGTGGGCCGTGGAGGGAGCCACGCCCGGCGACCCGGTGTTTGCGGTGGGACATCCGGCCTCCACGAGCCGCCTCCAGATGGTTTCCCAACTTACGTACGATCGTGATCACGACCTCCCCAACCGGCTGGATGCGCTGCGGACCCGGAGCGGGCTGCTCCAGGAATACGTGCAGAGCCGTCCCGACTCGGCGGCCCGCTACGGGCTCCGGAATGCCTACTTCACGATCGAGAATACGGTAAAGAGCCTGGAGGGGCAGCTCCGGGGGGCGCAGGATCCGTACCTTCGGGCCCGCCGCGGGGCGGCGGTGCGGGCCCTCCAGGATTCCATCCGGGCCGTCGATTCGCTCCGGCAGCGGTACGGACAAATCGTCGAGCAGATCGACCGCCTTCAGCAATCCAAGGCTGTGCTGGCGGACAAGGCGGGAGCTTTTGCGACGTTTGCCAATCTGGAGCTGGGATCGCGCATTCTGGTGCGCGCGCTGCATGGGTACTACTACGACTTTATCCGCGTCCGCGGCGCCCCACCCGATCGAGTGCAGGCCATCCGGGAGGATGCCGAGCAGGTGCGAGACTGGCCCCCGGGGTTGGAGCGACAGTTCCTGATTGCGCAGTTTGAGGAGCTGCGGGCGGCGTACGGCCCCGACCACCCCACCATGCAGCGACTCTTCAAAAACCGTACGCCGGAGGCATTGGCGTCCCGGCTCGTGGAACGGAGTGCGCTCATGGACTCGACGGCGTTCGTCGACCTGCTCGATGAGGGCTACCGGAAGAGCGACGATCCCTCGGTGCCGGTCATCGAGGCGCTAGCGCCCATGTTTCTCAACACCACCCGGCAGATGCAGGACATTCGGAACACCGAGCAGACCTTCAGCGCCCGGCTCGCGCGGGCTCGGTTTGCCATCTACGGGACGCGCTTTCCGCCGGACGCCACCGGGTCACTCCGCCTCTCGGGCGGCCGCGTGCAGTCCTACCGCTACAACGGAACGGTCGCTCCTCCCTTCACGACGTTCCACGGCCTCTACGACCGCTATTTCTCGCACAACCAAGAGGCCTGGACGCTTCCCTCGCAGTGGGTGAACGCCGCCGATGCATTAGACCTGAGTACGCCCCTCAACCTTGTCTCTACCGTCGACATTTCGGGGGGGAGCTCGGGATCGCCGCTTCTAAACCGCGACCTGGAGATCGTGGGCGTGGTCTTCGACAGCAACATGGAGGCCCTGCCCAACGAGTACCTCTATCGCAACCGGGCGGCCCGTGCGGTGGCGGTGGACGTGCGCGGCATTCTGGAAGCCCTGCGGACGGTGTACGATGCGGAGCGCCTCGTTCAGGAAATTACCACGGGCGACGACACAATGAGAAACTGAGCGTGACGCGTTAGCGCCTGTTGGCGGCCCGCAGCGCCGCCACGATGCCGGGCGTAACATCGGTCAGGTCCTGCGCGTCGGCGAAGTATGGGGCGGCCCAGCCATGGACGAGAAGCGGGACGGGATTGCGCGTGTGCTGCGTGTGGCGGGCGTCTTCTATGTTGCCGTGATCGCTGGTGACGAGCAGCGTGTCCTGGGCCGGGTCGAGGAGGTCGAGCAGCCGTTTCAGGAACCGGTCGAGACGTGCCAGAAGGACCTCCGGAGCGAGGTCGATGCGTCCGTGGCCCACCTTGTCGGTCTGGAAGTGCTCGAACAGTGTGAGTGCGTGGTTCCGGTGCGTGGCGACGAGGTGTTCGGCGGCGTCGGCGGGCGAGCGAGGGGGCACGTTCAGTCCCAACGCCTCTCGCCAGCCGTCGGCCGTCAGGTCGGCCGCTACGGCCCGGTGGGCCTGCAATGTGTCGAGGGTGCGGAGCGACACGTCCGCCCCCGCGCAACAGCGCGTGGTGACGGTCCAGCGCCGCGAGGAGGCCTCGAAAAACTGGGGCGGAAAGGCGTTGGCGAATGCTGTGGGGGCGGGGGCGGGCGCCAGCTCCTGCACGTGGTGGAAGAGATTCTCCTGATCCAGCACCTCATGGGTGGCGGAGTGGGGAAACGGCCCAAAGTGACGCCCCACGCGCTCGGCACAGTTCACGCCGGTGAAGAGCGTGGCCTGACCAGTGCCGCTCTGCGGCAGGCCCTCAACACCGAGGGTGGCGTCGAGGGGGCGAACCAGGTGATGGGGGGACTGTCGTTCCGGAAGGGCCCGGGTCCAGGGCGCCCCGCCCCCCAGTTCGCGAAACGCCGGTCCCGCACTGGTTGACAGGGGATTCTGTGGGCCCGATGGGCCCAGGCCTACTCCGTCCAAAAAGACAAACAAGAGCCGGTGCATGACGGCGAGGCCGATTCGTAGTGCGTGCACTGTGCCCTCTACGCGGCATCGGCGCAGCAGTTTGGAGGGGCCGTCGGGGGCGATGTTCAGTCCCGCAGCCGGTAGATCGTCTCGAACCCGTCGAAGAGGTCGAGGTAGCGCTCCAGCATGTGGGGCAACAGGAACCGCTGGCGAACCGTCTCGCGGGCCCGGGCCCCGAGTCGGTCGCGCAATTCCGGATTCCGCACCAGTTGCACCATGCGCTCGGCGGCCTCGTCCACCGAATCGACCAGAAAGCCATTCTCACCGTCGGTGATCTGGTGGCGAATGCCGCCCACATTGCCCCCAATGACGGCACTTCCCTTCCACATCGCCTCCGTCACGGTGAGCCCGAAGCCCTCACGGAGCGACTTCTGCACCACCACCGCCGCCCGCCGCTGCAGGGCATTTACCAGGGCCGTGTCCTCCACGCTCAGAATGAGGATGCGCTCCGCCTGCTCATCGAGCAGTGACTCGTACACCTCCTTGCCTTCCGGATCGTCGGTCGCCACGTTGCCAAGCAGGACCAGGGTCGCGTCGATCTCGCGCCGCGCCTTCTTGAAGGCCTCGATCACTCCCTCCGGGTCCTTCCAGCGATCGAACCGCGACACCTGCACCACGAGCGGCCGGTCCTGTGGGATGTCGTAGTGGGCCAGACGCTCGTCGATCTCTGCTTCGCTCAGCTCCTTGTTCTTGATGGCAAACGGATCGATGGCGGGGGTGATGGTGCGCTGTGGCGTCCGGAGGTCCTGCCGGTACGCGTCGAGGCTTTCGACCACTGCGTCGTATTGTTCGATAAACGACTGCAGGTAGCGCCACAGCTCCGGGTTGGGACTCGACAGGTCCACGTGGCACTGCCAGATCCAGGGGCCATTGCGGTGGTAGTGCTGGATGAGGGGAAGCGGCTGTGGGTCGTGCACCACCACCATGTTGTGGTGGTCGAGGTGGGTGCGCACCGCGTTCTTGTAGACGATGTCCTCGTAGTGTTGCTTCTTCAGGTCCGTCAAATTGATATCCCCCCCCTGAAGGGCGTTGTGCATCTTCTTGGTGATGCTGAAGAAGTCGGGCGCCCCCTGGATTACGCGCCAGCCCGTGGGAATGCCTACGTTGTTCATCAGCAGCGTGAGGTCGTCGAGCAGTTCGGCCACGCCCCCGCCATAAAACGTGGAGTTGACGTGCGTCACGTGAAGGTGCTGGAGTCCCTCGGCCTTCTCGTAGATGCGGTCGATCTGCTGCTGTGGAAGAAACTCCGCGTAGTCGTCGAGCTGGACCGTCCGGCGGGTTGTGCGCTGGGCGAGGTCGAGGTCTTGGGCAGGGGCGGCATCCGACATGGGGCAGGGAGACTGATGCGTGAAGCGGGGATGTAATGCATGAAGCCTGGGGAATTCGTGATTGGTATCCTCACCAATCACGTTTTACGCAGCAAAAAGCCCTTGAGGGCAGCATGTCATGACGCTTTCGCGGAACGTATTTCGGGAGACATTACTCGGAGTATTGCCGCAGCGCCCGCCAGCCAAGGTAAGCCTGGCCGACCAGGAGGGGGACGAGACTCGCGCCGCCAATCAGAAGCCAGCCATCAAATCCGGGCGGCACGACCGATAGAATGGCGGCCAGTGGGGGCCAGTACACGGCCAGCAGGAGGAGGCTGAGGCAAAGGGCGAGCGCCCCCCAGACGTAGGGCGTCCGAGAGATTTCGTTGTCGAGGAGTCCGCTCTCGGGGCTCCGCATGTTGAACACGTGCAGCAGCCGGCTAATGGAGAGGGTGAGGAACGAGATGCTCACGGCCTGGGCTGTGCCCATGCCCAGTGGATACAAGGCGATGAGGAAGGCGCCGAGAATGGTGACGGCGATCACCACGCCGTACCCGCCGATCAGGCGCCAGTGATGGGGGGTGAGCACCGATTCGTCTGGGTCGCGCGGCGGGCGCTCCATCGCGCCCGTCGTACCACGTCCCACCCCGAGGGCTAGGGCGGGGAAGACATCGTTCAGGACGTTGAGGTAGAGAATCTGGAGCGGGAGGAGGGGAAGGGGCAATCCCACCGTCGCCGCCGCACCGACGCCCAAAATTTCGCCGACGTTTCCGGAGAGCAGGTAGACAACGAACTTGCGGATGTTGTCGAAGATAATGCGTCCCTGCTGCACAGCCGCGACGATGGACGAAAACGCGTCGTCCTGCAGCACCATGTCGGCCGCCTCACGGGCCACGTCGGTGCCGCGCTTGCCCATAGCGACGCCGATGTCGGCGCTGCGGAGGGCTGGGGCATCGTTTACGCCATCGCCCGTCATGGCCACGACCTGACCCGCCTCCTGATAGAGATCGATCAGGTCGAGCTTCTGCTTGGGGGTCACACGGGCAAAGACGGCGGCCTCTCGCAGGCGCGCCCGCTGTCCGTCGTCGAGGGTTTCAATATCCGTAAAGAGATCGCCCTCCACCACTTGCTCCCCATCCACGTCCAGCCCCACGGCCTCGGCGATGGCGTGGGCCGTCTCCGGGTGGTCGCCCGTCACCATCGCCACGCGGATGCCGGCTTGTTGGCAGCGCTCAATGACCGGGCGCACGTCCTCGCGGGGCGGGTCCTGCAGGGCCACGAGGCCGAGCAGGGCAAGGTTCTCATAGGGCGGGGCCTCTTTGGTGTCGACTGTCTTGCGGGCAAGGGCGAGCACACGGAGCCCCTCCGCGGCCAGGTTTTCGCTCTTCCGGTGCCACGCGTCGCGGTCCGTGTCGCTCAGGTCCGCCACGCCATCGACGTCTACCACCGAGGTGCAGGCGTCCAGTACGGCTTCCGGCGCCCCCTTCACGGCCACGAAGAGGCCGTCGTCGCCCTCGTGGTAGGTGGCCATCATGGTCGTTTCGCGGTCAAAGGGCACCTCGCGAACGAGTGGAGACGCGTCGAGCAGGGTCGAGCGGGCCCGCCCGGTGTCGTGCCCCAGGGCCAGAAGGGCCAGTTCTAGCGGGTCGCCGGTACTCGCCTCTGGGGCGTTGGCATTGTACTCGGCCCCGTTGCACAGCACGCCCACCTCGATCGCGGCACGGAGACGCGGGTCGGTGCCGTCAGTGTCCGGGGACGCAAGATCCGGTCGGGCCTCCGGCGACAGGTCGACGGTCGCGTCGGCCAGCAGGAGGCGACGGGCGGCCATTCGGTTTTCGGTAAGCGTGCCCGTCTTGTCGGTACAGATGAGGGTGGTGGCGCCGAGTGTCTCGACGGCGGACAGGCGCCGCACGAACGCGTTGCGCCGGAGCATGACCCACATGCCGTGGGCCAGTGCCACGGTGGCCACGATGGGCAGGCCCTCCGGAATGGCGGCCACCGCCAGGGCAATGCCTGTTTCAATCATCAAAAGGAGGGGGCGCCCGGCCAATAGTCCAGCCCCCGCCACCGCCGCCGCGATGCCCACGGTCAGCCACACGAGCCGGCGGCCCAGGCGGTCCAGCTTCTGCTCCAGTGGCGTGTCGCCCGTCTCGGCCGTTTCCACCATCGCCGAGATCGCCCCGAGCTCAGTGTCCATGCCGGTTGCCACCACGAGGCCCATTCCGTTGCCCTCGGCTACGGCTGTGCCCTTGTAGGCCATACAGCTGCGTTCAGCGAGCGGCGTGTCCGCGGCCACCGGGTCCGTGGTCTTGGCGACCGGGACCGACTCTCCGGTCAGGGCCGACTCGTCAACCTGAAGCTGATTTCCCTCCAGCAGGCGAAGGTCGGCGGGGATCAGGTCGCCACTCTCGATGAGCACAATGTCGCCGGGCACCACCTCCTCAGCCGGGATGACCTCCGGGGCCCCGTCCCGACGGACGCGCGCCGTGACTTCGCCCAGTTTCTGCAGCGCCTCCATCGACCGCACGGCGCGCCACTCCGTGAAGAAGCCGATGGCAGTGTTGATCGCGAGGACGGCGGCGATGGCCAGCCCCTCGATGGTTTGTCCGAAGAGGAAGGAGATCCCCATTGCGACGACCAGGAGCAAGACAACGAGGCTCTTGAACTGCTCCCAAAGGATCTCCAGAACGCCCCGGTGTTCGATTTCCCGAAGCCGGTTGGGGCCGTGTTCTTGGACGCGCCGCCGTGCGTTCTCGTCGCTCAGCCCGTTCGGCCCGCTCCCGAATGCCTCCAGCACACGGTCGGGCGGGGCCTGCCAGGGGGCATCGGCCGGGGGCGATTCTGTAGTGGATTGGGAGGGCGCGGAGATGGGAGGGGACATGGCCGATTGGAACGAAAGCGCAGCAACCGCGGCCCGAGTCCGGGCCGCACGGACCCGCCGTGGGACAAAGAATTCGGGAAACAGTGTACAGGTTCAACGGCGTGGATCGTATAAAGGGTTTCCCCACATCAAGTGTGGGTGTTTTCCTATGTGTGGAAAGGGCGTTTTGGTCGTATCATTATACTCCCTTCCGTTGCGGGCGTCGCAGCGGTTCGCATCCTCTCGTTGATTGGCCCATGTCCCATGAACCGCCGAAAAGACACAAAAATGCGCGAGTCGGACCGAGAGAATCGGCTGTCCGGCCGCTGGACAGGCATCGGCTTTGTCATCGTCCTCCTCGGGGCTCTGCTCGCGCTCTTTTTGCTAATGGGTGGGGCGTGAGACCAGTCCGGGCCGCAAAGTGCGCAGTGCAGGAGTAGACTTGAGGACTTCCGGGGCCGGGGAACAGGGTACGTGTCCGGGTGCACGACTCAGTCCGGGGACCCAGGAATCGTCTCGCGTACAAAGCGCCCAACTTCTCTTTGAGACGACACTGTATGGGCGAACCAGAAATCTTCCGATAGCACAGCGCGAGTAAATTTTGTATATTTATAAAACAAGATAGGTGGGCGACTCCCTGTGCGCGTCGATGCCTGCCCTGGTCGTAACTCAGCCCGTACGTCCATTCGTACCCTGGATCGCGCTGCCGCAGTTTTAGACTCTATTCCACCTCGTACCTCGGTTCCTATGCCGTCTATTTTGCGTCGAGGCATCCGTTTCGGGATGCTCCTCCTTTTGGCGACTCTGCTCGTTCCACAGGAGGGTTCAGCCCAATATTTTGGGCGCAACAAGGTCCAGTACGATCAATTTCGGTTCGACATTCTGCCGACCAATCATTTCGACCTCTACTTCTACGAGGAAACCACGACCGCTGCGCGGGACGCGGCCCGCATGGCCGATCGCTGGTATGCACGCCATAGCACCGTTTTTTCGCACGAGTTGACGGCACGGCGGCCCCTCATTTTTTACGCTAACGATGCCGATTTTCAGCAGACCAACGTCATTGGGGGAACCATTGGGCAGGGGGTAGGGGGCGTCACGGAGGGGCTCAAGCAGCGGGTTGTCATGCCCTTTACGGGGCTCTACGGCGAGACCGACCACGTGCTGGGGCACGAGCTCGTCCATTCCTTTCAGTTCGACCTGGCCCTCTCGGCCGATCGGGGCATTCAGCTCCAACGCCTTCCACTGTGGTTGATTGAGGGCATGGCCGAGTATCTGTCGCTTGGGGCGAACGACCCGCATACCGCCATGTGGATGCGCGACGCGCTCGTGCGGGACGATCTGCCCTCAATTCGAGACCTGTCGCGGGGGCGGTATTTCCCCTACCGGTTTGGACAGGCGTATATGGCGTACATCGGGGGAACGTACGGCGACGGGGCCGTGACGAGCCTGTACCAGGTGGCGGGCCGAGCCGGGGTGGACGAGGCCATTCAGACCATTACGGGGATGACGGCCGACTCACTCTCAGCGGACTGGCGGCAGGCGATTCGCGCCAGTTACGGGCCGCTGGTAGAGGGGCGAACCCCCGCGTCCGAGGCGGGACGGATTGTGCTCTCGCCCGAGGCCGGAAGTGGGGATGTAAGCGTCGCCCCGGCCCTCAGTCCCGACGGGCAGTACGTGGCCTTCCTGTCCACCCGAAGCCTTTTCTCGATCGATCTCTACGTGGCCGACGCCGAGACTGGCGACATTGTCGAGCGGCTCGGGTCCGCAAACCGGGACCCCCACTTCGACGCGATCCGCTTCCTCAACTCGGCCGGTACGTGGTCGCCCGACGGCCGCCGGTTTGCTTTCGTGGCGTTTTCGAAGGGGGACAATGAGTTGGCCATCTGGAATGTGCAGACGGGGCGCATTGAGCGGCGCTTTTCGGTGGAGGGGGTAACGGCAATGTCGCAGCCTGCGTGGTCGCCGGACGGGGAAACGATTGCGCTATCGGGCCTGAACGGGGGCATCAGTGACCTCTATCTGGTTGACGTGTCCTCCGGTACGGCCCGGCAACTCACCGACGATCGGTACGGCGACCTTCAACCTGTGTGGTCGCCGGATGGGGAGCGCCTTGCGTTTGTGACGGACCGGGGGCCGGACGGGACGAACTTCTCAACCCTCGACTTCGGCCCACCGCGGCTGGCCCTGATTGACGTGGATACCGGCACCATCGAGGTCCGCCGCCCGTTTCCCCGCGGCCGTCAGCACAATCCGCAGTTTACGCCCGACGGGACGGGGCTCTACTTCATCAGCGACCACGACGGCTTCAAAGACATCTATCACCTGGATCTCGCATCTGGACGCTCTGCCCGCATTACTACCCTCCAGACCGGAGCGAGTGGCTTCACGTCTCTCTCGCCGGCACTTTCTGTGGCGGCCCGCAGCGGACGTCTGGCGTTTTCGGTGTTCTCGGGGAACGAATACTCGATTGCCACCCTCGCACCCGAAACGCTGGCGGCCCGCATCGAAAAGGGAGGGGTGGAGGGGCCAACGACCGAGGTGGGAGGGCGCTCAGCCTCGCTCTCAGCGAGTGACACCACGCGGGTCGGCGAGAACATCGTCGCCCGGGCGGGGGTGCTGCCGCCCTGGACTGGGGGCGGCGTCATTGAGCAAGCCTTGCAGTCGCCTACGGCGGGGCTTCCGGAGGGCGCGTACGGCGACGTGCAGTCCTACCGGCCCCGCCTCCAACTCGACGCCATTGCGCCGCCTACTGTAGGTGTGGCGACTGGCGGGGGGTTCGGTACCCAGCTCGGCGGAAGTGTGGGCTTCTACTTCAGCGACATGCTCGGTGAGCACAACCTTACCGTCTCGGCCCTGGCCAACGGGACATTCGAAGACATCGGCGGACAGGTCGCGTACATCAACCGCGCCCGGCGCCTCAACTACGGCGCACAGGTGTCTCACATCCCCTTCCGCTCCATCGGGGGGCGGGTCGGACGAACGATTGATCCGGTGACCGGACAACCGGCCATTCGGTACCAGGAGATCGAGCAGCGCATCTTTCAGAGCCAGGTCGGTCTTCTCGGAAGCTATCCCCTCCGGTCGACGCGCCGCTTCGAGGCGCAGACGAGCCTGACGCGCTACGGGTTCGACCTCGACGAGCGCAACCTCTTCCTCCAACCGAATGGCAGCGTTCGGGTGGACGAGCGGGACCTCGACACGCAAGATCCGCTCTATTTCTCGCAGAGCGCCGCCGCGTACGTCGTGGACTTCTCGAACTTCGGCTTTACGTCGCCGGTGCAGGGCGGGCGGTACCGATTCCAGATCGGCGCGACGCTTGGCAGCGAACAGTACGGGACGGTCCTGGGAGACCTGCGCCGGTACCTCCGGGTGGGGCAGGTCACCTTTGCGGGACGGCTGCTCCATATTGGCAACTACGGGGCCGACGACGATGACTTGTTCGCGGAGGAGTACCTCGGATTCTCGTACCAGCCCAGTTACGTGCGAGGGTACAGTTTCAACTCGTTCGACGCGGAGGAATGCTTTGCGGAGGCCGGTGAAGGGGTGGGGGAGTGTGCCCCACTTGATCGCCTCATCGGCACGCGGGTGGCGGTTGCCGGGCTGGAGGTGCGGGTGCCGCTACTGGGGACCGAGCAGTTTGGTCTCATCAATGCGCCCTACCTTCCCACGGAGCTATCGGCGTTTGTCGACAGTGGGGTGGCGTGGACGGCCGACGACCCGCCGGTGTGGGAGTGGGCCACGGATACGGACGAGCGGGTGCCGGTGGTGAGCACCGGCGTGAGTGCCCGCATGAATCTCTTCGGGGCAGCCGTGGTCGAGGTGTTCTACGCGTATCCCTTTCAGCGCCCCGAGAAGGGCGGATTCATTGGCGTCGGTCTCGTGCCGGGCTGGTAATGCCCAGAGAGATGAGTCGTCGCGCGTCCGCAACGACACAGTTCCACGCTTTCCCAATCGGTCGTCATGGCCCCTGCTTGCAGTCATTCCGGCATCACCGGCGTCGGACGGCGGCTTTCAGCGCACTAGAAGAGGGCCCGGTGGTGTAGCGGTCGCGGCGGGTGCCGAATCGTTCGGGTGCCATTGTGGGGCTTCGCAGCGTCTTCGTTCATCAGTTCCCTTTTGCCAATGACTACGATCGACAAGTCCCCCGGAGATCCGGAAGAGGAGCCTCGGGCCTACGAGGAAGGCTGGACCGCGTACCAGCGCGACCTTGACCGCACCGACAATCCCTACGATGTGGACGACGAGGCCGATGCCTTTCGGGACTGGAGGCGGGGATGGGACGACGCGCTGGGGGAGGACGAGGAGGTGGAGCGGTGAAGAGTGCGAGGACCTCGGTTCTGCATCTTCCCAATCCGAGTGATCAATCCGATGCACATTGCCCAGGTGGCCCCGCTTTACGAAAGCGTTCCGCCCAAGACGTACGGCGGCACGGAACGCGTTGTCTCGTACCTGACCGAGGAACTGGTCCGGCAGGGCCACGACGTCACGCTCTTTGCGAGCGGGGACTCCGAAACCGCGGCAACACTTGTGCCGGCCTGTCCCCGTTCCCTGCGGCTGGACGAGGAGGCCGTCGACCACATGGCCCCGCACGTGCTCATGCTGGAGGAGGTATACCGGCACGCCGACGCGTTCGACGTCATTCACTTTCACATCGATTATCTGCACTACCCCGTCTCGCGCCGCCAGGACACGCCCCAGGTCACCACCCTGCACGGGCGGCTCGACCTTCCGGCGCTGGGCCCGCTCTACCAGGAGTTCCACGACATGCCGGTGGTTTCCATCTCTGATGCGCAGCGAGTCCCTCTCAATGGAGCGGACTGGCAGGCCACGGTGTACCATGGGCTGCCCACAGACCTGTATCAATTCCGCCCTGAGTCGGAGGGCTACTTTGCGTTCCTCGGCCGCATCTCCCCAGAGAAACGTGTGGATCGGGCCATCGAGATTGCGAAGACGGTGAAGGTGCCCCTCAAGATTGCCGCCAAGGTCGACCCGGTCGACCGGAAGTACTTCGCAAACGAGATTGAGTCGATGCTGGAGCACCCGCTCGTCGAATATCTCGGAGAGATCCACGAGGCGGAGAAGGGAGAGTTTTTGGGAAACGCCGCCGCACTCCTGTTTCCCATCGACTGGCCGGAGCCGTTCGGTCTGGTGATGATCGAGGCACTCGCCTGCGGCACGCCCGTCGTCGCGTACCGACACGGGTCCGTGCCGGAAGTGCTCGCGGACAAGCGCGCTGGGTTCATCGTATCGGAGTTCGACGAGGCGGTGCAGGCGGCCCGGACCGTCGACCATCTCGATCGTCGCGCTTGTCGGGACTACTTTGAAGAGCGGTTCCAAGTGGCGCGCATGGCCCACGATTACCTGAATGTGTACGAACAGCTCGTCCTTACGCCAATGCAGACTGTCTCTTGAGGCTCCCATGTCTGAAGTCTCCCCGGAGGTTCCTGCGCAGCACTACATCCATACAACCGAGGCCCGTGCGGACGAGCGAACACGCGTTCTCAAGCACGACGACACCTTCGCCGTCTTCAATCACTTCGGGGACATTGCCGGCCGCGGACGGAGCGAGTTCGGGCTGTTTCACCGGGACACCCGGTTTTTGTCGCGGATGAGCATGCACCTAGACGACCATCAGCCCCTGCTGCTTCTGAGCTCCGCCATTCGGAAGGACAACGCCCTCCTTGCCGTCGACCTGACGAACCCAGACATTGACCGGGGCGGCGAGGTCGCGATTCCCCGGGGTACCCTTCACATCCATCGAGCCCAGGTGCTGTGGAACACCACGTGCTACAGCCGACTGCGCATCCACAACTACGGGGATGCGTCCATCCAATTTCCCCTCAATTTAGCGTTCGGGGCCGACTTTGCCGACATTTTTGAGGTGCGCGGCGAGACCCGCGAACAACGCGGGCACCGGCACGCGCCGCACGCGGAGGACGATGCACTCGTGTTTGCCTACGAGGGGCTCGACGACCGGCTCCGCCGCACGCACGTACATCTAGGGACTCCTCCCGCCGCCCTCACCGACAGGACCGCTCACTATGAGGTCGAGCTGGAGTCCAAGGCGGCGATCGAGCTGGAATGGTCGGTGACGTGCGAGATGAATTCCCGGGACGCGGCCGAGGACGCCGTTCCCGTGGACGGGGTGGAGGGGGCGCCGCTCCGCTACGACGCCGCCGCCGAACACGCGACCCAGGCGCTCCAGTCGGCGCGCCAGGCGGAGCCGCAACTGTCGACCTCCAACGAGCAGTTCGACGGGTGGCTCAACCGCTCCCTCGCCGACCTGCACATGCTACAGACCGAGACGCCGCACGGCGTGTATCCCTACGCTGGGGTGCCGTGGTTTAGCACGCCCTTCGGGCGCGACGGCATCCTCACGGCCTATCAGTGCCTGTGGTTTAGTCCGGGCGTGGCCCGGGGCGTCCTGCGCTGCCTCGCGGCCCTGCAGGCGGAGGAGTCCAACGATGCGCGGGACGCCGAGCCCGGCAAGATCCTGCACGAGACACGATCGGGCGAGATGGCGGCCCTCGGCGAGGTGCCATTCGACCGGTACTACGGATCGGTGGACGTGACGCCCCTCTTCGTGATGCTGGCCGGGGCCTACTACCGGCGCACCGGGGACCGGGCCTTCGTGCAATCACTGTGGCCGCACGTGGAGCGTGCCCTCGCCTGGATCGACCAGTACGGCGACATCGACGGGGATGGCTTCGTGGAGTACAAACGACGCTCTGAGCAGGGCCTCGTGCAGCAGGGCTGGAAGGACTCTAACGATTCGGTTTTCCACGCCGATGGACGCGCGGCCACGGGGCCCATCGCGCTGTGCGAAGTACAGGGCTACGTCTACGCGGCCAAGACCGCCGCGGCCCGGCTTGCATCGACCCTCGGTCGGACCGACCGGGCCCGGGCGCTCAAGGGAGAGGCCAAGCAGCTCGCGAATCAGTTCGAGGAGGCCTTCTGGGTCGACGACCTTTCGACCTACGCGTTGGCACTTGATGGCGACAATCGCCCGTGCCGGGTTCGCACATCGAATGCCGCACACTGTCTCTTTTCGGGGATCGCGCGGAAGGACCACGCCCGCCGCGTGGCCAAGACGCTGCTCAGCGAACCCAGCTACACGGGGTGGGGCATCCGCACGGTGGCCTCGGTCGAGGATCGGTACAATCCCATGTCGTACCACAATGGATCGGTGTGGCCCCACGACAACGCGATTGCGGCGGCGGGGCTGGGGCGGTACGGCCACCGAGAGAAGGCGGCAAAAATCATGGGCGGGCTATTCGACGCGTCCCAGTTCTTCGACCTCCACCGTCTCCCCGAGCTATTCTGTGGTTTTGCCCGGCGGGCGGATGAGGGACCGACCCTCTATCCGCAGGCCTGCGTACCGCAGGCGTGGGCGGCGGCCACGCCCTTGCTGTGCCTCCGGGCGTGCCTCGGGCTGGAGGTGAATGGGGTGGAGGATGAGGTACGCTTCCACGACCCGTACCTGCCGCCATTTCTCGAACAGATTTGGATCGATGGCCTCCAGGTTCGGAGCAGTCGCCTCACCCTGCTCATCACCCGCTACGAGCAGGACGTGGGCGTCCGGATTACGCGCCGGGAGGGCAGTGCGAAAGTCGTGGTGCTCAAATAACTCCGCTTTTCGTCCCGACGTCTCGGCGCGGTCGGGAACAGGACTATGAACGGGCCTGGTCTCCATTCCTCGTAACTGGATGACACTTCACGCTTCGACCCCCATGTTTGCCAATCGAGCGCAGGCGGCCCGGCAACTGGCCGAGCGCCTGCAGGCCTACGCAGGGACCCATCCGCTCGTTCTCGCCATCCCGCGGGGCGGGGTTCCGATGGGCACAGTCATTGCCAATGCCTTAGGGGGCGAGCTTGACGTCGTACTGGTTCACAAGCTGGGCGCACCGGGCAATCCGGAGCTTGCCATTGGGGCTGTGAGTGAGGAAGGAACGGTCTTGACGCATCCCACGGCCCAGGCGCTGGACGTCGGTTCGGTCTACCTGCGTCGGGAAGCGGCACGGCAGCTGCGGGTGCTGCGGGAACGGCGCAAGAAATACACCCCCGAGCGTACGGCCATCAGTCCGGCGGGACGCACTGTGATTGTGGTCGACGATGGGGTGGCGACGGGGTCTACCATGGCGGCTGCTCTACAGACGGTTCGGGAAGAGCATCCCGACACCCTGGTCGTGGCCATTGCGGTTGCCCCCGCCGATACGGTGGCGACGCTGCGGGAGCAGGCGGACGAAGTGGTCTGCCTAGAGGTGCCCGATCAGTTCGCGGCGGTGGGCCAGGCGTTCGCGGAGTTCGGGCAGGTCACGGACGAGGATGTCGTCGCGGCGCTCCAGTCGTCGTGATCGCCTGTGCGTTGCGGGTCTATGCAACGCATCCACCATTCGGCCACTGCCATTCTGCCGCCAATGCCATGACGTTCGACGCAGAACTCCCGCCGGACCATCGGGCCGTCGTCTTTTCGCTGGAGAGTGGCCGCCCGCTCGTGGAGCGCGTGTGCCGGCACCTCGGCGTGGAGCCGGGCGCCCACGAGGAGCGCGATTTCGAGGACGGTGAGCACAAGATCCGCCCGCTTCAGAGCGTTCGGGAACGGGACGTCTTCGTCGTTCAGTCGTTCTACAGCGATACGGCCCTCTCGGTGAACGACAAGGTGCTGCGGACCCTCTTTTTTCTCTCGGCCCTTCGCGACGCCGGGGCCGAGCGCGTGACCCTTCTTGCCCCGTACCTGTGCTACGCGCGCAAGGATCGCCGCACGAAGCCGCGCGACCCGGTGTCGATCCGCTACCTCGCGACGCTCTTCGAGACGGTGGGCCTCAACCGCATCGTGACGGTGGACGTGCACAACCCGGCGGCCTACGAGAACGCCTTCCGCGTTCCGGCGGAGCACCTCACGGCCGCGCCGCTGTTCGTGGACGCCATTGAGCCCCTCGTGGGCAACCGGGACACGGTAGTGGTGTCGCCCGACGCCGGGGGCGTAAAGCGGGCCGAACGGTTCCGGCAGGCCCTTGCAACGCGCCTCGACCGCTCGGTAGAGCTCACGTTCATCGAGAAGTTTCGGAGCGAGGGCGTCGTGTGGGGCGGCACGGTGGTAGGTGCCGTGGAGAACCGCGTGGCAATCATTCTCGATGATCTCATCAGCAGTGGAACGACGCTTGCAGAGGCGGCCGCCGCCTGCCACGACCGCGGAGCGCACGCGGCCTACGCCGCCGTGACACACGGCGTCTTCTCGTCCAGGGCCGCCACGGTACTCGACGACTCTGAGATTGATCGTCTCTTTCTCCTCGATACCCTTCCGCCGGACCGCCTCGACGCGACGGTGCGGGAGCGCTGCGTAGAGGTGCTGCCGTGTGCGCCGCTGCTCGCCGCCGCGGTCCAGCGCTTCCACACAGGCGGGTCGGTTGTCGCGTTGACCGAGGGATAGATGCTGCGTAGGCAGAAGACTGCGTAGCCCTTTCCTATAGGTCGGAAAATTTCCCGCTCGTCATATCGGGGGGACTACGCAGAATGTGTCCAGATGGATTGCCCAGTTGCTGACGACTTCCCACATCTTGAGCCTAATCGGGATGTACGGGCTCGGAAAAGCAGGCTTGAGGCGTGGTGAACAGCTCCGCCCCCGCCTAAGAAAAGTGCAACGACCACAATTTAGCGGTAATAACAATGATGAAGGCACGAACCACACCTGCCCTCTTGCTACTGTTAACTGCCGGACTCCTCCTGTCGGCATGCGACACCTTCGACAATGACGACGATGAATGGGTCACCCGGACCATCGACCGGGAACTGACCGGAGAGGCGACGCTCGCTGGAGAGTGTGACGGCGTATACACCGGATGGGCACGCCTTGAACTGAATGGGACGGGCGAGGGGCCTCCGTTCGGCGAATCGACAATCACGGCGACGATTTGCTTCAACCCCGCCACCGGCGAGTTCGCGCAGGGCACCGGAACGGTCGTCGCCGAAAACGGGGATGAGGCCACCTGGACCCTTAATATCGACGTGAATCTCCAAACCGGCGAGTATACTGATTCTGGCAGGTTTGCGGGAGGCACCGGGCGCTATAGCGACATTCACGGCACGTATACCGGGGAGGGAACGATGGACCTTCAGTTCGACGAAAACGGGCAACTGGTCTTCCCCATTACTCTGTCCGAGTCGGTCACGGGCGTCGTCACGTATCGGGACTGACGAGGCCCGGTGGGCTGAGGGTGGGGGCGATGCGTCATCGGGGATCACAGTCGCTCGTGCGCGAGCCGAAGGTACGCCTCGGCCTGTTCGCGCCACGTGCACGTGTTCGTGTCGCCGAACGCTTTATCGTCGAGGTGCCACACGGCAATGGTGGCCCGGACGACGGCGTGGTAGCTTTCGTAGAACGGGACGAGGCGGGGGGAGGCATCGTCGCCCGTATGCTGGCGGTACAGCGCGATGATCTCGTCGCCGATCCATTCGGCACCGAGCCGGCGGCACTCCAGGCTCAAGAACGACAGTTCGGAGAGGGGGTCGAGCAGGCGGAGGGAGCGGTTGAATTCGAGGCAGTCGATGACCAGCGGGGGATCTGTGAGGCAGATGTGCTCCGGTCGCAGGTCCCCGTGGGCGTCCACCACGCGGCTGGCCCGAGCTTTGAGAAGGGGCGCATGCTCGGTGCGCCACCGGGATTGTGCGCGCGCAACGGCCCGGACGAGCCCCTGGTCGAGGTCGTAGCGCGGCCGTTCCAGAAAGGAGCGCTTCGAGGTCAGGTTGGCCACGAGTTGCCCCTGATACTCGTCGCCGCTCCAGCGCACTGGGGCGGCCGCTCGGTAGAAGGCCGCGAGTGTGGTTCCTAGCTGGTCGATGGACGCGTGCGAGACTTGGTCGTTCTCGATGCGTGCGTCGAGCATTTGGGTGCGGGGCAGGCGGCGCATCTTCACGAGCCAGTCCACCGGGGAACCCTCACCCTCCAGTCGGAGCCCGTCTTCGTCCTCGGCAAGCGGGACGACCCCGAGGTATACCGGTGCCGCAAGCCGACGGTTGAGTTCCACCTCGGTGTGGCAGGCCCGGCGACGCGCCTCCACTGTCCGATGGTCGATAAGCCGGGCCCGAATCGGCTTTTTAAGCTTGTACGCGTGCGATGCCGTGAGGAAGACCCAGGCCATGTGGGTTTCGATGGCCTCGTTCGGCGCCTCCGTCCCAGGGTATGTGGCTGGCTGGCGCAGGGCCGCAACGGTTGCATTCAGCTGTTCGCGGGCCTCCTCCGGAACCGAAATGGCGTGAGACATCGGAACGTGTCGTCGTGTGGTGGAGAGGGAGGAGGCATATTCCGTTTCCTGAAAATCGTTCGGCTTACCGGCGGTCGCCTCGTTCCGAGAGGGAGCATGCCGCGCCAAGCACGAGCTAGGAAAAGAAGTTAAAACCGAATGCTACGAAGGGCTCAGCGACGTGTACGAAGGCCATTACGTCGAAGAAATTGAGGGGTTTGGGGCAGAGTTCGAGGAGGCAGGGTTGTCAACGGGGCCTGTTTCCACACGGCCAGAGGCTCCTGTGCGAATTCCCCCTAGACACCAAGCAGAATTCCCACCATGTCCAGCACTGAGAAGCGGTGACACGTCCTTACCACAGTCCGTTGCATTTTTACTAAAACATCCTGTGGAAATCTGATAGGAGCGTTTCCCGGGCCCTCAGGAAACGGAGGTGATTGTGATGGACTGGACCCCAATTCGCACACAGCACGGGAACGGTGCCGTGGAGCCGAACCTTCGGGACTACGATGCGGTGCGGTCGGCGTTTTCGTGGGCCTCGATCCGGGACGAGTTGGCGGGACTGCCGGAGGGGCGCGGCCTGAACATTGCCTACGAAGCGGTGGACCGGCACGCGGCGTCCGACCGCGCCGACTACGTGGCACTGCGGTGGCGAGGCAACGACGGGGAGACGCTCGCCCTCACGTACTGCGACCTGAAGGTGCGCACGAATCGATTCGCCAACGTGCTGCGGGGTCTAGGAATTGACGAAGGAGAAACGGTGTGCAGCCTGCTTGGACGGATGCCGTCCCTCTACGTCGCCGCCCTCGGCACGCTCAAGGCGAAAGGCGTTTACTGCCCACTCTTTGCGGCCTTCGGCCCCGAGCCGGTCTACCAGCGGATGAGTCGAGGCGAGGCCGCGGCCGTCGTCACCACGGAGCGGCTCTACGAGAAGCGCGTTGCCCCTCTCCGCGACCGCTTGTCCCATCTCCGCCACGTCCTTTTGGTCGATACAGACGCGCCCCGAGATGGCAACGTGTGGTCGCTCCCTCGGCAGATGGAGCAGGCCTCGACGGACTTTGTCATCCCGCCCACGGACCCCGAAGACCACGCCCTGCTGCACTTTACGAGCGGCACCACCGGCATGCCAAAAGGTGCTCTGCACGTGCACGAGGCGGTCCTCATGCACTACATGACGGGCAAATATGCCCTGGACCTGCACCCGGACGACACCTTCTGGTGCACCGCGGATCCGGGGTGGGTCACCGGCACCTCGTATGGCATCATCGCCCCCCTCCTCCACGGCGTGACCAACGTGGTCGACGCCGCCGACTTCGATGCCGAGCGCTGGTACCGCATCCTGGAGAGCGAGCAGGTGACGGTGTGGTACACGGCGCCCACCGCCATCCGCATGCTGATGCGCGTGGGAGGCACGCCCAAGGAGACGTACGACCTGAGCCGCCTGCGCCTCGTCTGCAGCGTGGGGGAGCCGCTCAACCCCGAGGCGGTGGTGTGGGGCCAGAAGAACCTGGGCCCGCCCATCCACGACAACTGGTGGCAGACCGAGACCGGCGGCATCATGATCGCCAACCTGCCCGCCCTCGACATCCATCCCGGCTCCATGGGGCGCCCCCTGCCGGGGGTGGAGGCCGAAATCGTAAAGAGCACGGACGACCACGCAGAGGTGCTGTCCCCAGGCGAGGAGGGCGAACTGGCCCTGCGCACAGGGTGGCCCTCGATGTTTCGGGGCTACTTGCACGAAGAAGAGCGCTACCAGAAGTGCTTCGTGGACGACTGGTACCTCACCGGCGACCTCGCCCGCAAGGACGAGGACGGCTACTTCTGGTTCGTGGGCCGGGCCGACGACATTATCAAGACCTCGGGCCACATGGTGAGCCCCTTCGAGGTCGAAAGTGCGCTCATGGAGCACGACGCCGTGGCCGAGGCCGGCGTCGTGGGCATCCCCGACGAGATGAGCGGGGAGTTGGTGAAGGCGTTTGTGGCCCTGAATCCCGAGTACACTCCCAGTGATGAACTCCGGAGGACGCTCCTCGGCTTCGCTCGTACCAAGTTGGGCGCGGCCGTGGCCCCCAAAGCGATTGCGTTCAAGGACGACCTTCCGAAGACCAAGAGCGGCAAAATCATGCGCCGGCTCCTCCGCGCCCGCGAACTCGGCGAGCCGGAAGGCGACCTGTCCACCCTCGAAACTGCCTCCTGATCCCATGACCATTCCTGGATTCTCTTCCGAACCACAGGGCATGGTTGCCCGCAGCAAGAATGCCCTCGCCCGCACCATGAGGCGCCTCACTGGATCGCGACGCGACGATTCGCGTCGATCACGCCTGGAGCGACTGGGCACCGGACTTGCGGCGACGGCCGCCACCGTGGGGGCCTACCGCTACGTCGTTCAGCCCTGGCACAAAACGTGGGGCGCGACGGACGTAGAGGCCCAAAAGTCGCTCCCGGGCGACGGGCTGGTGCCGGCCCCCTCCTACCAGACCACACGTGCCCTCACCATCAACGCGTCCCCGGAGGCCGTGTGGCCGTGGCTCGTGCAGATGGGACAGGGCCGGGGTGGGTTTTATAGCTACGACTGGCTCGAAAACCTCTTTGGCCTCGACATCCACAACACCGACCGGATTGTGCCTGAGTGGCAGGACCTGGAGCCTGGGGATACCGTCCGCCTCGCGCCGCCGGACCAGTACGAGGGCCGGGCGAAAATGCGCGTCATTGACCTCGACACGAACCGGGCCCTCGTCTTCGGCCCAGTCGTGGACACCGCCGAGGACTTTGAGGCCGCGGCCCGCACCGGCGCCGGAACGTGGGCCTTCGTGCTCGAACCGTTGAACCACGGGAAGACCCGCCTCCTCGTCCGCACCCGGAGCCGACCTTGGCAGGCGCCCCGAGCGGCATTCTACCTGTACGACCCGGCCCACTTCCTCATGGAGCGTAAGATGATGCTCGGCATCAAGCGTCGGGCCGAGGCGAACCCGGAGGGGGAAGTCCTTCCGCCCCGCGAGGACGGACAGCAGGTCCGAAAATCTGCGGAGATGCGTCCATAAGGTCATTCAGCCCCGACCGACCGATGGAAAACGAACAGATGGCCCACGAGGAGGTCCCCTCGGTATCCCCCGAGTACGCGCGGCACCTGCTCCACCAGATGCTGCGCATCCGGCATCTCGAAGAGCGGGCGGCCGAGCTCTACACCGAGGAAAAGATCCGGGGCTTCCTGCACCTCTACATCGGAGAAGAGGCCGTGGCCGTCGGCGTAATGGAGGCGACGCGTCCCGAGGATGCAATTGTCGCGACGTATCGGGAGCACGGCCACGCGCTGGTGCGGGGCATGTCGGCCGAGTCGATTATGGCCGAGATGTACGGCAAGCAGGAGGGCTGCTCGCGGGGCCGGGGTGGGTCGATGCACCTGTTCGACCGCGATCTCCGCTTCTACGGGGGCAATGCCATCGTCGGCGGCGGCCTGCCCCTGTCCGTGGGACTGGCGATGGCAAAGAAGATGCAGGAGCAGCCCGGCATCGTCGTCTGCTTCTTCGGAGAAGGGGCCATTGCCGAGGGCGAGTTTCACGAGTCGATGAATCTGGCCGAGCTCTGGCAGCTCCCCGTGCTCTTCGTGTGCGAAAACAACCTGTACGCCATGGGGACGGCCCTGGACCGCTCCGAGTCGCAGACCGACCTCGCCACGAAGGCCGAGAGCTACAACATTCCGGCGACGACCGTGGACGGCATGGACGTCCTGGCGGTGGAGGCGGCCGCCACGAGCGCCGCCGAGGCGATACGGGCAGGCACCGGACCGCAGTTTCTGGAATGCCAGACGTATCGCTTCCGGGCGCACTCGATGTTCGACCCCGAGCTCTACCGCGAAAAAACGGAGGTCGAGCAATGGAAGAAGCGGGATCCCATTTCCACGTTCTTCGAGCGCATGAAGACACACGACCTGCTCGACGAGGCCGACCGCGACGAGCTGGAGCGGGCGGTCGCGCAGGAGATCGACGAGGCCGTCACGTTCGCCGAGGAAGGCACCTGGGAGCCGGTCGAGGACCTGCCCCGATTCGTCTACAGCGAGCCTGAAGCGCCCGCAGTGGGCTCCGACGGCCACTCTTCCTCATCCACGCCCTGACCCGTCATGGCCCACCTTCTGGTTCTCTACGGCACGAGCGAGGGCCAGACTCGCAAGATCGCCAGGTTTATCGCGGACACACTTCGCGACCAGGCCCACACAGTGGACCTGATGGCTGCGTCCGAGTTCGAGGACTGGCCGTCCCCTGACGCATACGACGCGGTGATCGTCGGGGCGTCGGTCCACAGCGGGCAGCATCAGGCAGCAGTGCAGACTGTGGTTGCCGACCATCGCAGCGTCCTGAACCGCCGTCCCTCAGCGTTCTTCTCGGTGAGTCTCGCCGTCCTGGACGAGGACCACCACGAAGAGGCCGAGCGGTACGTGAGCAATTTCCTCGACGAGACGGGGTGGGCGCCGGACGAGGTGACGACGGTGGCGGGGGCCCTGCGCTACACGAAGTACAGCGTTATCAAATGCTTCATCATGAAGCAGATCAGCAAAAGCAGCGGCCGCCCCACTGATACCTCGCGGGATTTTGAGTTTACCGATTGGGACCAGGTGGCCCGGTTCGTCGACCGCTTCCTGCAGCACGTCGAGTCGCCCGACACAGAGCGCACCCCGTCGCCTCAATCGACCTCCACACCATGAGCATCAACACCGCCACGACCACTGAGATGACTTATCGCGAGGCCGTGCGGGAGGCCCTCCGCGAGGCGATGCGGGCGGACGAGCGCGTCTTCCTGATGGGCGAGGATGTGGGGCGGTACGGCGGCTGCTTTGCGGTGAGCAAGGGGCTGCTGGAGGAGTTCGGGCCGGAACGCATCCGCGACACGCCCCTGTCCGAGTCAGCCTTCGTGGGGGCCGGGATTGGGGCCGCGCTGGGGGGCATGCGGCCCATCGTCGAAATCATGACGGTCAACTTCAGCCTGCTCGCCCTCGACCAGATTCTGAACACGGCCGCTACCTTCCTGCACATGTCCGGCGGACAGTTCAATGTGCCGGTCGTCATCCGCATGGCCACGGGCGGGGGCAACCAGCTCGCTGCTCAGCACTCGCACAGCCTGGAGGGCTGGTACGCGCACATCCCGGGCCTGAAGGTGCTCGCCCCCGCCACGATAGAGGACGCACGGGGCATGCTGCCCACGGCCCTCGACGACCCCGACCCGGTCCTTATTTTTGAGGGCTCTTCGCTCTACAACCGGGAAGGAACGCTGCCCGCCGACGCGGGTCCTGTCGACATTGAAACGGCCGCAGTGCGCCGTGAGGGAGACGACATTACCCTCATCACGTACGGCACCAGCCTGCACAAGGCCCTCGCGGCGGCAGACACGCTGGCGGACGACGGGATCGAGCTGGAGGTGATCGACCTGCGCGTGCTCCGGCCGCTTGACGAGGCCCCTTTTCTGGAATCGGTGGCGAAGACACACCGGGCCATTATCGTCGACGAAGGGTGGCGGAGCGGGAGCCTCTCGGCGGAGGTCAACACCCGCATTACGGAGAGCGCCTTCTACGAACTGGACGCGCCGGTGGCGCGCATCTGCAGCGCCGAGGTCCCGATGCCCTACGCGCGCCACCTGGAGCAGGCCGCTCTGCCACAGACGGAGACCATCGTACAGACCGCAACAGACATGACGGAGACCTATGGGTGAGTTTCGCATGCCCAGCATGGGCGCCGACATGGAGGCAGCCACGCTCGTAGAGTGGACCGTGGAGCCGGGCGACGCGGTCCAGCGCGGCGATATTATTGCCGAGATCGAGACCGAAAAGGGCAACATCGACGTCGAGGTCTTCGAGGACGGCGTGGTCGACGAGCTGCTCGTGGAGCCCGGCGAGAAGCTGCCCGTGGGAACGGTCTTGGCCCGGATCCGGAGGGAGAAGGACGACGAAGAAGCACCGGCCGAAGCAGTCACTTCGAAAACGGAGGGCACCGAACCCGCCCACGCAGGCGATGGGGAGTCGACAGCACCACGTCTTCCGGAAAAGTCCCCGACGGTGCCGCCCCGGCGGCACGTGCGCGCCTCCCCCCTCGCCCGCCGCGTGGCCGCCGACCTGGGCGTCGATCTGTCGAAGGTGACGGGTAGCGGCCCGCAGGGGGCCATCCAGCGGATTGACGTGGAACGCGCCGCCCAGGCCCTAGCGCCCCCTGAAATGCCTCCCGAGAAAGAACCGCCGGAGGAGGCCCCCAAGGAAGAGTCCCCTGCGGAGGAAGCCCCTACAGAGGAGGCGCCCACTACGGAGGCGGAGGCACCGTACCCCGAGCGCATGCGGCAGGCCATTGCAAAAGCCATGGCGCGGTCGAACCGCGAGATTCCCCACTACTTCCTGGAGACGCCGATCAGCATGCAGCGCGCCCTCCAGTGGCTGGAGTCGGAAAATGAAGAGCGATCGGTGAAAGAGCGTCTGCTTCCCGTCGTCCTTCTCTTCCGAGCTGTAATTCGGGCGCTCGATGACGTCCCGGCCCTGAACGGATACTGGCGCAACGACCGGCACGAACCGCAGGAGGCCATTCACCTCGGCGTGGCCATCTCGCTCCGGCAGGGCGGGCTGGTGATTCCGGCCATCCGCAACGCCGATCAGAAGAGCGTGGATGAGCTGATGCAGGCCCTCGACGACCTGATCACGCGCGCCCGATCGGGCCGCCTCCGCAGCTCCGAGTTGACGGAGGCCACGATCACGGTCACGAACCTGGGCGACCTCGGCGTGGAGACGGTCCACGGAATGATATACCCGCCGCAGGTGGCCCTCGTCGGCTTCGGCAAGATTACGGAGCGCCCCTGGGCCGAAGACGGCATGTTGGGCGTGCGGCCCGTCGTGACCGCCACGCTGGCCGGCGACCACCGGGCCACGGACGGGCGACAGGGCGCCAAATTCCTCGACGCGATCAACGAGCACCTCCAACGCCCCGACGAGCTATGACTGAATCCGATATCACGGCGGCCTTGAGGACCGTGCTTGCCGACATCGCCCCCGAGTCCGATCTCCATCGCGTGGGCCCCGAAGAGAACCTGCGCGAGGAGTTGGAGCTTGACTCGATGGATGCTCTACACGTGCTCGTGGGGCTCAGCGAGGAACTGGGTGTCGAGATCCCCGCGAAGGACTACGGTCGCCTCACCACCAAGGCCGCCATCGTCCGGTATCTCCAGGAGCGGTCCCCCGAGGGCCGCGTGGAGGGATGAGCACGAGAGCCACTTCAGTATGGCCTCCGACGTCTTCAGGGGAACCGTTAGGCTCTCGTACTGGACCGGTAAGGGGAGATCAAGGGAGGCTTTTCGCCGACGGCTTCTTCGATCGGCGGTCCTGCAGTTTGGCTCAATATCCCCAACCGATAGCGATTCCGACCGCGGTCACGCCGGCCAGGAGAAGCTGCAGAGGGACCCCGACCCGGAGGAAATCCACGAACTGGTATCCCCCTTGATTGAAGACCATGAGATTGGTCTGGTACCCCACCGGGGTCATGAGGGAGTCGCTCGCGGAAAAGACGACGAGGAGCACGAAGGCAAAGGGATCGGCCCCCGTTTGCAGTGCCACGTCGATCGCCACCGGAAGCATCAGCACCACGCTGCCGAGATTGGTGATGAATTCCGTGATGACGGCCGTCAGCAGGTAGAACAGGGCTGCAAAGAGCACCATCGGAACCAGGTCCGCGAGGGGAACGATGATCGAGGCAAGATACGCGGCCCCTCCGGTCTGATCGAGGGCAAGGCCCAGCGGAATGATGCCTGCAAGCAGAAAAATTACGTTCCAGTCGACGGCGTCGTAGATCTCACTGGGCTGGAGACATCCCGTAAGGACCATGGCCACCATTCCTCCCAGGGCGGTAATCGCAATCGGGAGGAGGTCCACGGCGGCCAGGAGAACCACGGCAACAACGATGCCGAGCGCAACTGGGGTTTTCCCCGTCCGAAATTCCGGGGGAGCAATTTCTTGTGTCACCACGAAGTTTCGGTTGGTACTGAGCTGACGGACAGCCTCCTCGGTCGCCTGTACCAGGAGCGTGTCTCCCCCCCGCAGGCGGAGGGAGGAGAGTGCCCGATTTTGGAGGCGTCCGCTCCGGCGTACGGCCAGCACAGTCGCATCGTAGCGTTGCCTGAATCGAACGCTCGCGAGCGATTCCCCGGTGAGCGCCGCGTTCGGAAGGACGACCACCTCAACCAGCTGCTCGGATGGGGCTTCGGTGTCGGTGCCCTCCGCCTCGGACGGCGACTCGGCCGCAAACTCCAGCCGTCGCCGCTCCACGAATTCCATCAGCGTGTCTCGATCGGCGCGGACCCGAAGCACGTCGCCCACCCGGAACCGCCGGTGCGCGTACGGCCCCGGCAGGACTCGGCCGTCGCGAATGATTTGCCAGATCAGCACGTCTTCGTCCCCCTCCGCAAACGCGTCCCGGGCCGTCGTATCCACGAGAGAGGAGTCCTCGGTGACAACCAGCTCGGACATGTAGTCGGCGAGTTCGAACCGATCGATAAGCGTACCTCCGGGCTTCACACGTTCGGGAAGCAGAACGCGGCCCAGTGTGAGCAGGTACACGCTGCCGGTGAGGAGCACGAGCCCCCCGAGAGCGGTGAACTCGAACATCCCAATGGGGCCCCGATCCAGCAACTGGTCGGTCAAGTCGCTCGCGACGAGGCTGGAGGAGGTCCCGAGTACGGTGAGCATACCCCCCAGCATGGCCGCGTAGGAGAGCGGAATGAGGAGCTTCGACACCGACGTCCCCGTGCGCTCGGCCAGGTCGGTCACGACGGGAATGAGCATGGCGACGATCGGCGTGTTGTTGACGAAGCCCGCCGTGCTGCCGGCCATGCCGATGGTCGCCGCAATCTGCTTTCCCTCACTCGTGCCCGTCAGGCGGGCCACCGCGCGTCCGAGGCGACGAAGAAGGCCCGTTCGCCGCACGCCCTCGCTCAGGATAAACATGGCGAGAATGGTGAGCGTGGCCGGATTGGCGAACCCCGAGAGACCTTGTGCGGGCGTGACCTGTGTCCAGGGTTCCAGCACCACCAGCAGCACCATGATCAAGATCGCCGCGACATCAACGGGCACGATCTCGGTCATGAAGAGAATGAGCGCCAGTGCCGTGAGGAGATAAACGACGATCATGTCAGAACCATGATTTCGGAATCAGAATGGAGAGACTGTCACCGGCTTTTTGGAAAGACTCACCTTGCGAGAACGGGCCCTTGGGCCTCATAGACGACCTCGCGTTTACGACGGTCACTTCGGGACTTGTGTGTCCAGTTCCTATTTTGGCAGGGCCGTGTAGCCCCTTGAGGAATCGCCCCCAGCTCGTGCCCATGGACGCTTGGTTCGCCCTGCCCTACGGTCCCGTCATCATCTTTGCCATGCGCGTCGTCGATGTCTCGATGGGGGCGGTTCGGCTCATCCTCATGGTGCGTGGGTGGCGCAAGGTGGCCGCCGCCGTGAGCTTTTTTGAGGTGTTTATCTGGATTGTGGCGGTGGGGAATGCGATGCAGCACCTGACATCGCCGTATCATCTGGTCGGCTACGCAGGGGGTTTTGCGACCGGGACCTACGTGGGCGTCTCGGTGGAGCGTGCTCTGGCCCTGGGGCAGGTGGTGGTTCGGGCCATCCTGCCCAATGGGGATGGGGGACGAGTGGCCGGGGCGCTCCGAGATGCGGGCTATGCGGTGACCGAGATCGATGGCCGGGGCCGCGAGGGACCGGTCGACATTCTCAACGTCGTGGTGACGCGCCGGAATGCCGCGGACGTGGCCGAGGTCGTGGAAACAACGGCGCCGCGGTCCTTTCTCACGGTGGAGGAGGTGCGCACGGCACGCCGAGGGATGCTTCGGCCGGTTGCGGCAGGGGGGCGGCAGCAGGTGAGAAAGTAAGGCGGCGACGATTTTTGTCACTCGTCTACGGGGTTACGAGGAACGGGCCCGGCAAGGTGCGGAGCGTGTGGAGCATCTGACGCATCGCGGGCTGGAGAAGAGGCCTAGGCACCACGAGAAGGCCGTGGCCCTCGGTCGGGACGGCCTTCGCCAGGTGGGGGAGTTCGAGGGCTGCGAGCCGACGGACTGATACATGCATCTCGTGCGCCTCGGAGAAGCGGCGGACGCCCTCGATTGTCTCCTCGTCCCGTTCTGCGTCGTCATTAAGCACGAGGAGTGTGATGCCAGTTCGCCTCAGTCGCCGGGCCATCTGTCCTGCGGTCTGCAACGCACGCACGCCATTGGAGGTGGGGGCGAACACAACCGCAATACCGAGAGGAGGCAGGAGATGCCAGGGGGGAATAGTGAGGACCGGATGCACGCCGCCGACCAGCGATTCGAGGAGCGAATCCATTCCCTTGGCTCGAAGGACCGGTTCGCCAATCACAATCAGATCCCCCGCCCCCGACACCGACCGCACCGTGTCTACAACTGAGTCGGTTGCCACCTGCAATCGTCCTCGGATTCCTGTCTTGCGGGCCTCTTTGCGGAGGAGAGCTTCCGCCCACCGAATCTGCGCCTGCAATTGGCGCTCAGTGCCTTCTGGGCTGCTGGGCACAATGGCGGCGGGCAGGCGCCGCACCTCCCGAGCATAAGGCACGGCGGCCCCGCGCCCGACGGTCTCGTCCTTGAGGAACAGCCCCAGGATCTCGGCCCGGAGCCGTCCAGCAAGCCGCGTGACCACACGCACCGCCTCCGCGTCCAGCGTCGAGGGCGGAAGTGGGAGGAGGACGCGTCGGATGTCGGTCGGGTCAGGTGACGCTTTGCTCTTGTCCATCTTGGCTCATCTGAAATTCGGCCCGCTCTTCGGCAAAGTGCTCAAGGCGGCTCGCCACCCGCTCGTTGATGGATTCTGGCGGGTACGTGCCGTCGTCCCGGCGCTCGCCCATCGACTGACCCGTTAGGCGCTCCATGCCCTGATCGATCGTCGCGATGGGGTAGACATGAAATTCGCCATTCCGGACTGCGTCCACGACCTCGGCCCGGAGCATGAGGTCTTTCACGTTGGCTTGGGGGATGAGCACGCCCTGCGCCCCGGTAAGGCCGCGCTCTCGGCAGATGTCGAAGAAGCCCTCGATTTTCTCGTTGACGCCCCCAATGGGCTGCACTTCCCCGTGCTGGTTCACCGAGCCGGTGACGGCCAGCGACTGCCGCAGCGGCACCTCGCCGATGGCCGAGAGCAGAGCGTAGAGCTCGGCGGAGGAGGCGCTGTCCCCCTCCACGCCGCTGTACGACTGCTCGAACACGAGCGTGGCCGTGAGCGAAAGGGGCTGTTCGGTGGCGTACCGCGCCCCGAGGAAGCCGGAGAGGATCATCACGCCCTTCGAGTGGATGGGGCCGCCGAGCTCCACTTCCCGCTCGATGTCCACCACCTTGCCGGTCCCCAGCTGTACACGGGCGGTAATGCGGGTGGGACGTCCGAATGCGTCGCGCCCGATCTGGAGCACCGACAGACCGTTAATTTGACCGACCGCCGTGCCCTCCGTGTCGATGAAGAGGGTCTCGTCGAGGATTCGCTCCTGGGTCCGCTCCCGGAGGCGGCCGGCTCGCTGGCGGCGCGCATCGAGGGCCCGCGCAACGTCTTCTCGCGCAATGGCGTCTCGCCCGTTCTCGCCGGCCCAGAAGTTGGCCTCCTGTGCAATCTCACGCATCGTGTCGATCTCCATCGACAGCTTCGTCGCCTCGCCGGCCAGGCGGGCGCTGTGCTCAATGAGGCGGGCCAGGGCCTCGGGCTGGAGGGGCCGCAGATCGGCGCGTTCCGCAAGGCGCCGGAGGAGCTGGGCGTACCGCCGCTCGGATTCATCGGTGCGGTCGATTTCGTCCTCGAAGTCCGCCTCGATGCGAAACAGCTCGTCGAACTCGGGGTCGAGGGCCTGCAGCACGTAATAGAGCCAGCGGTCGCCCACCAGCACCACCTTTACGTTGAGCGGAATGGGCTCGGGGTCGAGCGACACGGTGCTCACCAGCCCGATCTCCTCGTAGGGCGACTGGATGCGGATCTCGCCGGCCCGTAGGGTGCGTTTGAGCGCCTCCCAGGCAAAAGGTTGTTGCAGAACACGGCGCGCGTCGATCATCAAGTAGCCGCCGTTCGCGCGGTGTAGCGCGCCAGCTCGAAGGAGTGTGAAGTCCGTCACCAGAACTCCGTTCTCGATCCGGTTTTCTGAGCGCCCAACAAGCTGGCGGAGCGACGGGCGGTCCTCGTAGACGACGGGGGCCCCGTTCGCGTTCTCGTGAGCCACCAGCGTGTTCACCGTGTAGCGCTGCAGTCCCCCGCGGAGGGTCTCGCCCGAGAACCCCGCCCCCCCGAGCCGGAGCACCTGCGGGAGCAGGTTATTGATGTTGTCGACAATGTCCGCCTCGACCGCGTCGAGGTAAGACTGAACCGCGGGATGTGCCTGGTAGGTGGCGCGTAGGTCGCGAATCAGGTCTTCGACGGCGTAGCGCGCCACGTCGCGATTGAGGTCGCGGAGGCGCTCGCTCATTTTTCGCTGCTGGGCGGGCACGCTGCGGAGGAGGTGGAGGAGCTCTTCCTGCAACTCCTCGACGGCCGCCTTCAAGCGCTCCTGTTCCTCTTCGGGCAGGTCGTTGATCTCGTCCGGGGAGAGCACCTGGCCGTCTCGGACGGGGACGAACAGGAATCCGGTGGGGGTGTGCAGAAAGGCAAGGCCTCTCGCCTCGGCCTTGCTGTTGAGCTCAGAGAGGGCCTGCTGGTGCTCCTGGTGGAACTCGTCGACGATGAGTTGCCGTCGGGTCTGATACTCCTCGCTCTCGAACGCCGCGGCGAGGCCCGTCTGTAGGTCGTCGACGAACTGCTCCATGTCGGTCTGCAGCGCCGGTCCCTGTCCCGTCGGCAGACGCAGCGCCCGTGGCTCGTTTGGATGCTCGAAGTTGAAGACGTAGCACCAGTCCGAGGGCGGTTCCTTAGCCGCTGCTTCCTGCTCCAAGAGACGGCGCACGAGTGGGGCCTTGTCCGTCTCGGAGGGTCCCAGGGCGAACACGTTGTACCCCTGGGCCGACATGCCGACCCCCACGCGCAGGGCCTCTTTCGCCCGGTCCTGGCCGAACAGGAGATCGATCTCCTCCACGGGTTCGTCCGATAGGGGAGCAGGGGGGCAGGCCCGGTACAGCGCATCCGGAGCCAGGCCAGACTCGGTGTTGGTCTCAGCCATTTTTGCGGGGGGCGAAGGGCTTAGCGGACGACTATTGAACGACTGTTCGATTGCGTCCGATGGTTTGTCCGGCCCGGCTGTCCACGCTTCTCCGGCACAGCAGAGGACGCAACCCTGCAAGGTAGCCCTCTTCTCCCCCGCTCTGGTCATCCATCGGGCCCACCCACTGGTTGCCATGCCCGGATCGCACGCCCCAAGAGACTTTGGAAGGGAGGGTCGGTAATTTTTGGAAGCGTCCCGCCCGATCAGGGGACGAACAACCGTAGTTGCGGACAGTCTGTCTTCTGATAGGCTGGCTGCAGCTTTCGCCACGACGACAGGTGAAATGCCACCGGCCCCCGACTAGGGGGTAGCGCCCGACTGCGGCGGAGCGATGGGGGAAATACCCATCCGGCAACGCACCATTCCCCATACCGATACCGCCGAAGAGTTGCTATCATAGAAGCCGGGAGCATCCCAGGAGGGCGGGTCCCATTCTGAGCGTCCTTGATTCTGGATTCCTTTCACCGAGAGCTATGGAGCCACAGGAGCGAGAGGTATTTTTGGAAGGCCCCGATCATTTTCTCGACATCGTGTACGAGACGATCGAGGCCCATGTCCGGCGGACCGGGGAGGAGTACGGACAGGTGATTACGGGCGTTGGGTCGGCAGAAGTGGGGGATGTAGAGCACGAAACGGAAAGCGTGCTGCCGGTCTACGTCCCCGCCACGGTCGACCCCGAAGAGGCCCTTGAACTGATTGGTCTGGCCCTCGACCGGATTGCCGACGAGCACAACATGGACCTGGCCCGGCAAAACGTTCAGGTGTCGTTTGAGGAAGGCACGCTCGAAGACGAGTGATGCGGCCGCCCTGCCGCACGCGACTCCGCCTGTTTCGTCCTACCTTGTAAGTGTCGCCCGGGACGCTGCCCGTTGCCCATGATCATTCCTGCTTCCCCGCAATTCCCCCGTCTCCTTCATGAGTAGCAAAGGCTGGATTTTTCTCGCCGGCGTCTTGGCGCTGGGCATTTCCCTCTCCCTTTGGTTCAGCGGCAGCAAGCAGGCCGGCATTTTTGTGGGACTCTGGGTTCCTTCGCTCTGGGTGCTCGCCGATCTCGTCGACAAAACGGAGGCGGCTGGTTCATGAAGCTCCTTCTCGAATACTTCGGGCTCATCATTTTTTCTTTCGTCGCCTTCGTGGGTGGTCTGATTTTACTGCCGCGCGTCACGACGATGCCCCAGACCTCTCCGGGCGAACTGGTGGGACTCGTGCTCGGAGTTATCGTAGTAGCGGGCGGCTTTACATGGTACTATCTGGCGGGCTCGCATCAGGGCGCGTCGGAGAATCCGTCGTCCGGAGCGCCTCGAAGCCGGAGGTAATGTCAAGCAGTTCCTCGGTAATTGCATTCTGGCGGGTGCGGTGGAACCGGGATTGGAGGTCGTCGAGCCGCTCTTCGACGTTGTCTTCGGCCATTTGCATGGCCGCCAGGCGACTTGCGTGTTCGCTCGCGAGCGATTCGGCAAAGGCACGGTAGAGGGAGACGAAGAAGTACTGCCGTACCAGCGACGAGAACAGCGCCTCCCAGTCGCCCCGAAAGGTGGGCACCTGGCGGGTGGGCCAGGGCTCTTGCTTCAGGTGGTCGAGCCACTCTTCGTCGAGGGGCAGAAGTCGGTGCGTCGTGGGGACGTAGCCGGAGCCCGACGCAGACTGATTGTAGAAGAGCACCACCCGGTCGATTTTTTGGTGGAGGCGCCAGTGTTCGACCTTGATGAGGAGTTCTTGGACGCGCGCCGTGATGCCCTCCACGGACTCCGGCACCGCCGACTGCTCGTCGGCCGCGAAGCCCTGACTCTCCAAGGCTCCTCCCACGTATTCGCCCAAGGAAAGGATCGTGCGCGGATCATCGACCGCGGCGAGCCACTCCGCCGCGTGCTGGGCCAAGTTCTCGTTGAAGCGACCGCACATGCCCCAGGCCGATCCAAACACAATGACGCCTAGTCGGCCCGACGATCCTGTGGGGAGCGGGGGTCTTCCGCGCGGGCGGTGGCGGAGAGCGATCTGAAGGCCCAGGCGGACGGTTCGGTTGTAGTCGGAGAGCGACTCCACCGCGGCTTCGCACTGTCGGATGCTGGTCATGGACAGCACCTTCATGGTACGCACCACGGAATGCAGGCTCTCCGTGCTGTTGATCTGGCGGCGAAGCGTCTCAAGCGTCTGCATCGGCGGACTCGGTCATTGGTTCGACAGCCTCGCGTGCAGCCTGGAGAAGCGCCTCCCGGTCATCGTCTCCCAGGTCTTGTCCACTCTGAATCGTGTCGCAGAGGGTCGGGAGATTCTCGCGGACGGCACTCCGAACACGTCCTTCGGCCTCGTCGACCTGCTCGGGATCAAGGGGGTCGAACAGGCCCTCGGTCGTGGCGAGCAGGACGGCCACCTGTTCGGCGACGGGGAGGGGGGCGTACTGCGGTTGTTTCAGTACCTCGCGGACGCGCCGGCCGCGGCGAAGAGTCTCGCGCGTTTCCTCGTCGAGCCGTGTCCCGAAGCGGGCGAATGCCTCCAGCTCCTGGAACTGGGAGTACGACAGCCGCAGCTCGCCGGTGAGGGCCCGGTAGGCCGGCAACTGCGCCTTGCCGCCCACCCGCGATACCGACCGCCCCACGTCGACCGCCGGAAGCACGCCTTTCTGAAAGAGGTTGGGGGAGAGGAAGATCTGGCCGTCTGTGATCGAGATCAGGTTCGTCGGGATGTAGGCCGAGATGTTCTGCGCTTCGGTCTCCACAATGGGGAGGGCCGTGAGCGAGCCCCCGCCGTGTTCGTCCCTCAGGTGGGTGGAGCGCTCCAGGAGACGGGAGTGGATGTAGAAGATGTCGCCGGGAAAGGCTTCTCGACCCGGCGGGCGGCGGAGGAGGAGCGAGAGTTCGCGGTAGGCGCGGGCGTGACGCGTGAGGTCGTCGTAGACGATGAGGACATCGCGCCCCTCCGCCATGAACGACTCGGCGATGGAGGTGGCGGCGTAGGGGGCGATGAATTGGAGGCCGGGGGGAACCTCACCGCTCGCGACGACCACGGTGGTATAGTCGAGTGCGTCGTGTTCACGCAGATCGGCAATCACCGACGCCACAGCGGAATTACGCTGGCCCACCGCGCAGTAGACGCAGACGACCTCCGTGTCGTGTTGGTTGAGAATGGTGTCGAGGGCCACGGCTGTTTTGCCCGTCTGCCGGTCGCCCAGAATCAGCTCACGCTGTCCCCGACCGATGGGGATGAGGGCGTCGATCACCTTCAGCCCCGTCTGAAGGGGCGTGTCTACCGGCGCCCGGTCCATGATGGGCGGCGCGTCGCGCTCCACGGGCCAGCGCTCCCCGGCCCCAATCGCGCCGCGCTCGTCGAGCGGACGCCCCAGTGCGTCCACGACCCGGCCAAGCAACTCGGGGCCCACGGGCACGTCCAGGATGCGCCCGGTTCGCTGCACCTCGTCGCCCGCCTCCAGGCGCTCGCTCTCGTCCAGCAGAATCACACCGACTTCGCTCGGGTCGAGGTTGAACGCCATCCCTCGCACGCCGCCCTCAAAGCGCATCAGCTCCTCTGATTGCACCGAGGGCAGTCCCTTCACACGGGCGATGCCCTCACCGACGTGCGTCACCGTGCCCACTTCCTGCACGATCGGGCCGGGGGGCGCATGCTCCCGCGCCGTCGCCAGGACATCGAACGTGGTGTCGAGCCACGCTGTGATTTTCGGGATCGGCTCAGTCTGGGAATCGGTGTCCATGGGGCGAAGTCTTGTTGTTCGCCAGTTTTTTTGGTGCAGATGGTAACAGGAGGCGCCGCGGGCCGTCGACCGACGTCCGCGGGCGTACTGATCCTACTCCTCGTTCGTAGAACCGGGCTGGCCAACGGAGTCGTCTGGTCCCTCGGTAGCCCCTCTCCGTAGTTCCGCGTCCAATCGCTCGCGGACGCGCGTCTTTAAGGCGTCGAGATAACTGTCGAGGCTCCACGCAACCTTGCGCTCCCCGATCCGCAACTCCACCCCGAAGCCGACCTCGGCGTCGGCGTCGAACATAACCTCTGAGGCCTCGCCGATCTGCTCGGCCAGCTGAGTGCGGATTTCGGACCGGTGCCCGTCGCTCAGGGCAAACGCACTGTGCACCACCGCCTGCCCCCCGTTCGTGTGCAGCGCCTCCGACAGGGCGACCCGCTCTGTCTCGTCCAGCGTCCGCAGGCGCTTCAGAAAGACCTCCACGGCCTGGGCCTCCAGGTCGGCATCCGCCAGGTCGCGCAGGGCGCGGCGGGCCACGGCGATCGTCTCCGTCACGGCCCGCTCGGACAGCTCGCGCAGGAACGATTCGCGCTCCCGCTCCAGCGCCGTCCTCCACTCCCGTTCCAGGTGCGCCACCTCTTCGCGGGCCTCGTGGAGAAGTTCTTGCCGTCGCTGCTGGGCCTCCTGCTCGGCCTCTGCCAGTTCACGCTGACGAGCTTGTTCGAGGTCTTCCTGTAGAGACTGGTACTTTTCCTTCTCGGCCACGGCCTCTTCTCGCTTCGTGCGGGCCTCCTCCAGCCGCGACGAGATGCGCGCCTCCCGCGCGTCCATCGCCTCAATGATAGGGCCGTAGAGAAACCGCTTGAGCAGCCCCACCAGGATCAGGAAATTGATGATCTGGGCGCCAAATGTGAACCAGTCAATCTGCATGTGCGGTATCGCGTATTTCGTATTCCGTATTCCTCACCTTGGACTCATCTGTTGACTTGAGTTGCGCAACGGCGGGTTTGAGCTCCTTCTTTGTCTACGCGCTACGCAATATGCAGCATAGGACCCCTCATCGAGTGGCTACGCGAGGAACTCTTTTCTCCAATGAATGGCTGCTCAGACACCGATCACGTAATCCCAGAACGGATTGGCGAAGATGACGATGAGGGCCACGACGAAGCAGTAGATGGCCGTCGATTCGACCATCGCCAGTCCGACGAAGAGGGTGCGGGTGATGGTGTCGGCCTCGTCGGGCTGCTGGGCCATCGCGTTGAGCGCCTGCGAGAGGGCACGTCCTTCGCCGAGTGCCGGCCCGATAGAGCCGATGGCAATGGTAAAGCCCGCGACGATGATCGACACCATACCGATAAGGCTTACGTCGTCCATGGGGAGGGTGAGCGTGGTTCTTAGAGGGCGGTAGATTATGACTGAACAGGGGGCAGGCATCGGATTCCCAGTGCCCAGACCGGAAGCGGATGGTATGGTGTGGACATCCTCCTACGTCTGGACATCCTTCGACTCGGTGCTTTCTTCCTGTTGCACGCGGGCGCCGGAGGCGATGTAGACGAGTGCCAGAATGGCGAACACGTACGCCTGAATGACGCCGATCAGCAGTCCGAACGCCTGCATGACGGCGGGGAAGAAGAGAGGCGCCAGGCTCAGCAGGATGGCGGCGATCAGGTTGCCGCTCATGATGTTGCCGAAGAGGCGAATGGCTAGGGCGATGGTGCGCGACACCTCGCCGATGATGTTGAAGGGGAGCATGAAGGGGGTGGGGCGGACGTAGTGTGTAAAGTAGCCCTTCACGCCCCGATTTATAATTCCGTACACGGGCACGGCCACAAATACGCAGAGCGCGAGCGCCCCAGGGGTGGCGAGGGAGGCGGTGGGCGGCTCGAAGCCCGGAATGATGTCGAGAGCATTGCACGTGACGATGAAGAGGAAGAGGGTTCCCACGAACGGCAGGTAGCGTCGTGGATTTTGCAGGCTGGCCGCCTCGATCTGGTCGAGGATGCTCTCCACCACCACCTCCAAGAGGTTCTGCCAGCGGGTGGGGGACGGCCCCGTGGTCAAATTGCGTGTCACGAGCCAGGACCCGCCCGCGAGCATACCCATCGTCACCCACGAAAAGACGAGGGTGGCGTTGATTGTGACCACGCCCCATTCCCAGTAGACAATTTGATCCGGACTAATCTCCATGCGGGATTGCGGGAGTCGTTTGGGAAGAAGGCGTGGGTCCCCATCGTCGCACGAGCACGAGGCGCGTTCCCATGAATCCGAGCAGGCACAGGGCGATCATCTCCCACCGCCCGCCCATCCAGCGGAGAATCAGATAGAACCCACCGAGCGCGAGTACGGAGCGCACCAGAAAGCTACCAAGTAGTAGAGCCGTCGACCCCTGTGCATCCTGCGCCCAGCGCACGGTCCACCACAGGCCGCCGAAGTAGCCGAGGCCTAGAAGGGCGCCAAACAGAGCGGTGAGCACAAGCGACATCCAGTACGTCATGTCGGTCCTACGGCAGTGCGCCGTTGTTGGAGGAGCGGGCGAACGAGGGGCGGAACCAGTAGAGTCGTGGCGGCCGAGACGAGGACCGTGTTGGCGAACAGCGCGGACGGCACGGCCCAGGCCCCGAGGTCGAGGCCCCGCTGCATGATGATCAGCATGATCTCGGCGCGGGGCACCAGACTCAGGCCGAGGAGGAGCGCGCCGGTACCGCTCGTGAAGGCCAGGGCGGGGAGCAGGGTGCCTAGCATCTTCCCCGCCACGGCCACCGCCAGTAGAACGAGGGCCGGCCCCCATGCGTCGCCGAGCGCGGTGGGGGCCACCCGAAGTCCGATACCGATGAAAAAGAAGGCGGCAAACAGCGGGTAAATGGCCCCGAAGGAGGTGTCCATCTTGACCGCTTTGGGATCGCGGCTGAAGATGAGCCCGGCGAAGAAGGCCCCGATGGCTAGGGAGAAGCCGAGGAGGCCGGCAATCGCCGCCACGATCATCCCGATGCCGAGCACAACCATAATCGTCCCGGGCCAGTTCTGAATCTGCTCGAAGAAGCCTGTGATTGAGGCTTCCATGTAGCGCGAAAACAGTACGCATCCCACCCCGAAGGCGGCAAACTTTACGGCGAACCAGCCCAGCGTTTCGGCGGCGAGGGGCAGTATTGAGGCCTCTGGATTCTGGTGCAGGGCCGGGGCGAGCGTGAAGAGCACGCCCATGAGCACGACGCCGGACAGGTCATCCAGCTCCGCCACGTCGAGCATCAGCTCCCCATCATCCGTATTCAGTAGGGCGGCCTCCTCCCAGAGGGCAACCGGGATGCTTACACTCGTGGCCGTCAGGGCAACCGCCACGAACAGGCTGGGCAGCATGTCCCATCCGAGCCCCTGGGTCGCAGCCCAGTAGGCCAGACCACCGGACACCGATACGTTGCCTACCCAGATGATGCTGGCCGACGGCAGGCGCTGGATCAGGCTGGGCAGGTCACTCTCCAGCCCGACGTGGAAGAGAAGCACCACGACGCCGACGTAGGCTAGGAACTCGAAAATCTGGTGTCCCGCTTCGCCAAGGACCGTCCACCGTGCATCGGCGAGGCGGAGGGCAAAGCCGAGGAGAAAGTACCCGACCAAGGGCGGCACGCCCAGCCGCTCCAACGCCGGTCGCAGCAGGAGCACCAGGACGATTGTGGCCCCAAGCATCAGAATGTAGGAGGCGTAGGTCATTTCCATTACGTCCCTCGCTGACTTTCTTCGCGCACCCAGTACCAGGCATTCAAGCACCCCAGCCCAATGCCCAAGACGAGCAGCATGAGCGTCCACGAGTACGGGCTGTCGACCCGCGCGTCGATCCAGATGCCCAATGCCAGCAGTAACAGCGTAGGAAGGGCCACCGACCAGCCTACCAGTCCGAACATGCCCATCCCGAACAGAATGCCCCGCCCCCGCTCGTCACGGGCTCGTTTTTTCCGGGCTTCCTTCGACCGAATCTTCTCGGCGAACTGCTCCCGATTTTCGGGGTCGGTCTCATCCATGGGCTCAGTGCTTCAACTGAAGAAACTGTCTGTCCCTTGTCCCTATCGCTCGCGCAGATTCGTGAGGCGTGACACGTGATGAGTGATGCGTGACTCGTCGTCTAGAAATCGTCCCATCTCACGTCTCAATTCTCATTCCCTCTTCCCTCAATCCCCGCGCTCCCCACGCCCGCTACTCCATGTCAATGAACCGGTGCACCACCTCCGACTCCAGCTTCGCCAGTGCCGTCCGCATCGCCTGCTCGCGCTCGTCCACGCGGTGGAATCGATCGCGCACCGTCGCTTCCAGATGGCCCAGTTCCGGCCCCACCACCGCGTTGCGCACCGAGACCAGAACTTCCGTCCCGCACTTTACGAGCAGACCCTCGTCGACCGCTGCAAACACCTCCTCCTCCCCGTTCGCGGGCACGAACGAGAGAATACCGGGCACCAGGGGCTCGACGTAATCAACGTGGCGGGGCAGCAGTCCAAAGGAGCCGTTTTCCCCCTCGGCCACCACCTTGTGGACCGTCCGCTCCAACACCACCTGTTCGGGGAGAAGCACCCGCAACGTCATGGCGGAGACATCAGGCATGGGACGGCTCGGCCGGGTTGTCCTCAGGAAGCGCTGCGTCCTCGGCGGCTGTATCGTCAGGGGCCTCGGCCTCCTCAACGGGCCCGATCATGTAGAGGGCGCGTTCGGAGACGTTCTGGAACTCGTCGTTCAGGATACGCTCGCAGCCGCGGAGCGTCGCCTCCAGGCTCACTGCCCCGGCCGTTCGTCCGGTGAACTGCTCCGTCACGGCGAACGGCTGCGTAAGGAACCGTTCGAGGCGCCGGGCGCGGTTCACCGTGCGCTGATCGGAGCGGGAGAGCTCCTCCATCCCCAGCATGGCGATGATGTCCTTTAGGTCCTCGTACTCGGCCAGCGTCTCGCGCACCGTGCGGGCCACGCGGTAGTGCCGCTCGCCCACGACGTGGGGCGTGAGCATGTTGGAGCTCGACTGCAGTGGATCGATGGCCGGGTAGAGGCCCTGGCTCGCCCGGTCGCGCGAGAGCACGATAGAGGCCGACAGGTGCGTGAACGTGTGCGTGACGGCAGGATCGGTGAAGTCGTCGGCGGGCACGTACACGGCCTGCACGGAGGTGATGGAGCCAGTTTTCGTGTTGGCGATTCGTTCTTCGAGACTCGACAGTTCGGTGCCCAGCGTAGGCTGGTAGCCGAGGCGCGACGGAAACCGGCCCAGGAGCCCTGACACCTCCGTCCCCGCCTGCACGAAGCGGAAAATGTTGTCGATGAGCAGCAGCACGTCCTGCCGCGCGTCGTCGCGGAAGTACTCCGCCATCGTGAGGGCCGTCTGCCCCACCCGGAAGCGCGCCCCGGGCGGCTCGTTCATCTGGCCGAAGACGAGCACGGTGTCGTCGAGCACGCCCGCCTCCTGCACCTCGCGGTACAGCTCCTCCGCCTCCCGACACCGCTCGCCGATGCCGCAGAAGAGACTCACGCCCTCGTACGCGGCCACCATGTTGTGAATCATCTCCATCAGGAGCACGGTCTTGCCCACGCCCGCCCCGCCGAAGAGGCCCGCTTTGCCGCCTCGCTCGATGGGCACGAGCAGGTCGATGGCCTTGATGCCCGTGCGCAGGATCTCGCGTTTCGTCGCCTGTTCGGTCAGGCCCACGGCCGGGCGGTGGATGGAGCGATGCGCCTCGGCGTCGGGCGGCGGCTTCTGGTCAATCGGCTCGCCCAGCACGTTGAACACGCGGCCCTTGGTCTCGCGTCCCACCGGCACCCGAATCGGATGCCCGGTGTCGCGGATGCGGTCGCCCCGGGCCAGCCCCTGTGTGCGGGACAGCGCGATCCCGCGGACCGTCTCGTCGTCGAGGTGACTCAGGACCTCGATTACGATCTTCTCGTCCTCGCCCGTTACCAGCTGATGATGCACGCGGGGCAGCCGCTCGGGGAAACGTGCGTCGATCACGCTTCCGCGAACGGAGCGGACGCGGCCGGTGTGGTTGGCTGAGTCGGTCATCTCGAGGGGGGCGAGGGAAGAGGTCGCGTGATGCGTGAATCGTGATGCGTGAGGCTGCTCACTTCAACCGTTGGTATCACGCGTCACTCATCACGTATCAACTCGTCGATTCGTACTTCCGCTTCTCGGCTTCGGCCACGTGCTGAATCACATCGGCGACGCTGTCCGGAATCACGGAGATCGAGTCGATGCCTGCCTCCACGAGAAACTCGGCGAAGTCTGGGTGGTCGCTGGGGGCCTGGCCGCAGATGCCCACGGGGCGGTCCGCGGCGTGGGCCTGTTCGATGAGGTCGATGATCATTTTCTTGACCGACCGGTTGCGCTCGTCGAAGAGAGGAGCGAGCCGCTCGGCGTCGCGCCCCACGCCCAGGACGAGCTGTGTCAGGTCGTTTGTGCCGATGGAGAAGCCGTCGAACCGCTCGGCGAATTCGTCGGCCTGGAGCACGTTCGATGGAATCTCGGCCATCACGTAGACTTCGAGGTCGTTCTCACCACGCGTCAGGCCGTTCTCGGCCATCACGTCCAGCACCCGGTCCGCCTCCTCCGGCGTGCGGCAGAAGGGAACCATGAGCACGACGTTCGTGAAGCCCATCGTCTCGCGGACCCGCTTGAGGGCGCGGCACTCCAGTGCGAAGCCCTCACGGTAGTCGTCGCTGTAATAGCGCGAGGCCCCGCGCCAGCCGAGCATCGGGTTCTCCTCGTGCGGCTCAAAGCCCCGCCCGCCTACGAGGTCGGCGTACTCGTTCGTCTTGAAGTCGCTGAGGCGCACGATCACCGGGTGCGGATGCTGCGACGCGGCGATCGCCCCGATGCCCCGAGCCAGGTGATCCACGAAGTACTCCCCTTTGTCGTCGTAGCCCCGCGTCAATTCCTCAATGCGATCCCGAGCCGCCTCATCTTCCACCTGATCGAAGGCGACGAGCGCCATCGGGTGCACCTTGATCACGTTGTTGACGATGTACTCCATCCGGGCGAGCCCAATGCCCTCTGCCGGCAGCCGCCACCAGTTGAGCGCCGCGGCGGGGCTCGCCACGTTGAGCATGATGCTCGTGTCCGTGTCGGGCAGCGCCTCCAGATCCAGGTCTTCCGTCTCGTACTCCAGAA
>Ga0207753_1000043_pt1 | contig 49547 bp, 51 predicted proteins | sample PonA233FremontCA_2_FD_187273 | JGI IMG/M metagenome (GOLD analysis project Ga0207753, IMG submission 187273) | Salt pond sediment microbial community from Fremont, CA, USA - Pond A23 Sediment 3 (SPAdes) | ecosystem: Environmental > Aquatic > Non-marine Saline and Alkaline > Saline | place: USA... | reverse complement strand
TCCTCGATGTCGAACTCGACTTCCTGTCCTTCTTCGAGGTCCGGGCCGCCGACATCCTCCATGTGGAAGAAGACGTCCTCGTCCGCGTCCTCAGTGTCAATAAAGCCGTAACCGCCAGTGTCGTTGAAGAAATCAACCGTTCCGGTTGCCATCAACTGTCTGAAGTACAGCCGTGTATATAAGGCTTGTGGGCTGGGGCTTCCGTGTGGGTATGCAGTCGAGTCAAGAGGCCGTCCGGGAGATCGAACGGCGATCTCGGGTCGGACGGCACTCCCGGGTCAGGCGGCCATACCGAGTGAGTACAGCTATTATCACCCCGGTCAAGACGCCTCGTATGTTCCGACGCGCTCGGGAGACTGGTCCCGCGTTATTGATTCCCTCAGCGTGGGGGCTCGTAGCCGCCGCCCACCTCGGCGTCGTCACGACGCACCCGGTGTTCGTGATGCACGCAGTCATGAGTGTGTTGCTCGTCGCGTTCGCGGCCGCCTCCTGGGGGGAGATGGCGTCGGGGGTGCTTCGGGCTTGGCGCGCCGTCATCGTCGCCGGGACGCCGTTCGCCGTCGCCGGCCTCGCGGGCTTTGTCCTCTCGGATTCCCCCGCGGCACTGTTCGCGCTTGCGCTCGGCGGGTGGATGCTACTTCCGGCGGCAGGGTTCGGCTACACCGCCCGCGAACTTCCGGCGGGGGCGTGGGTCTACACGGCCAGTGCTGCCGGCTGTCTGGTCGGCGCGGGGCTGTACGCCTACGGCGCAGCCATGGGGGTGAGTTCGGCGCGGATGGCCGGGCTCGCCGTCGTTGGGGTTGCACAGACCGCGGGGATCGTCGACGCCGTCGTCCGGTTCTAGCGCTCAAAGGTTAACTGGCTGGCCGACGAGTTGTCGGTATGACGCTGAACCAACTCCCCGACGTCGACCCGGCGGACGGGACCGTCGAAACGGCCGAACTCGTCGTTGAGGACGACGTGCTCGTAAAGCTGTTCGCGCTCGGTTCCGGCGGCGCGTTCGATCCCCACGTCCACGACGACTGCGAGAACGTCTTTCACCTGCTGGAGGGCGAGATCACGGTCACACAGGGCGACACGACGGAAACGGTCGAGGCACCCGCTGTCGTTCACAACCCCCGCGGCGTCGAACATGGCGCGGAGAACGACGGCGACGGGCGCGCGCTCCTGACTGCGAGTCTCTGTCCGTTACCGTAACCGGGTAACGAAAGGCACCTACCCGGTCAGCGTGAGTCGGTCGTGGCCCCCTCTCCGTCCTCGGGATCATCGCGTCGCGCAAGCCCGGCCAGGTGCGGCGCTTCCTCGACGATGATGGACCCGGTTCCGAGTCGAACCGCGTTCTCGCTGCCCGGCAGGCAAAACACCGGCGCGCCGTCGGCGACCCCCGCGGTCGCGCGCGTCCCGACGACCTTCGTTCCGATCTCCTCGCGAGAGAGGCTCCGGAACAGTTCGCCGAATCCGGGGAGCTGCTTGTCGAAGAGCGGCTCGACCGCCTCAATGGTCACGTCGTCGGGGGTGACGCCGGTGCCGCCGGTGGTGACGACGGAGTCCGTGTCCCGTCGCTTGACGAGCCTGTCGACCGTGTCCTGAACGGTGTCGAACTCGTCGTTGACGACTTCCCGGGTCGACACCGCGTGACCGGCCTCGTCGACGAGTTCGGCGATCGCATCCCCCGAGGTGTCCGCGTCGACGCCGCGGCTCGAGGAGACGGTCACGATCCCGAATCCGAGTTCCTCGATGTCGTGGCGGTGGTGGTCGTGGCCATGGTCGTGCCTGTGGTCGTCCTCGCGGTTACGGTCGTCCTCATGCTCGTGGTCGTGCCCGTGGTCGTCCGCCCCGCCGTCCGTAGCTTCCGGTCTGTCCATACGGACACAACAGCAATGGAACGCAAAAAAGACTGGTTCGCGTCGGCGCGGAACCGGTCTCACGAACTCCGCTAATGTTTTGCACCCTCGGGACGCAACTCCGACTATGAAGGCGATTTACTACGAAGAGCACGGATCGGCCGACGTCCTCGAATACGGTGATTTTTCCGACCCGGAGATCGGCCCCGAGGAGGTTCTTGTCGAGATCGAGGCCGGCGGGCTGAACCATCTCGACGTCTGGACCCGCAAGGGGATGCCGAGCCCCGAAGAGATGCCGCACATTCCGGGCAGCGACGGCGCGGGCGTCGTCAGCGGGGTCGGCGAACGCGTCACCCGATTCGAGGAGGGCGATCGTGTTCTCGTCGATCCCGGCCTCTACTGCGGCGAGTGTGAGTTCTGCCGGAAGGGCGAACAGTCGATGTGTGTGGACTACAAGATGATCGGCGAACACGTCCGCGGCGTTCACAGCGAGTTTGCCGCCGTCCCCGAGCAGAACCTTCTCGAACTCCCCGAGGGGATCGACTTCACGACGGCCGCCTCTGCCCCGCTCGTCTTCCAGACCGCCTGGCGAATGCTGATGACGCGCGTCGGGATCGACCAGTCGGACAGCGTCTTGGTGTTGGGCGCCTCCGGCGGCGTCGGCCACGCCTGCGTCCAGATCGCGGTCAACGAGGGCTGTGAGGTGTTCGCAACGGCTTCCTCGGAGGCGAAACTCGACCTCGCCCGCGAGTGCGGCGCCGATCACCTCATCAACTACGAGGAGAGAGACTTCGACAAGGCGGTCAAGGACCTGACCGACGGCCGCGGCGTCGATGTCGTTGTCGACCACGTCGGCGAGGCGACGTGGGACAACTCTCTTAGCGCGGCCGCCAGCGGCGGCAGCGTCGTCACCTGCGGGGCGACATCGGGTGTCTCCCCCGAGACGAATATCCCCAAGGTGTTCTGGAAACAACTCGACATCCTCGGCTCGACGATGGGAACCCCCGGCGAGATGGACGAGGTGATGGCGAAGGTGTTCGACGGCACGTTCGAGCCTCACATCCGTGAGGTGCTGCCGATGAGTGAGGTCAAGCGCGCTCACGAGATGCTCGAATCCCGCGAAGGGTTCGGCTCCGTCGTGGTCGTTCCGGACGAAAAGTACGATCCCGACGACTACGAGTGATGCGAACCGGGCGGCGCGACCGCGACCGGTGGAGCAGGGCCAATGAGGGGTGACCACGGCTCCGCCCCGGAGCGATCGGGGCGCGGCGACGACGGAGCAGAACCCACGGCCGACGGAAGCCAAGCGCCTGACGGTTCGGACGCCGATCAGATGGTGATCCATCCGGACGAGCTTGATCGGTCCTTCGATTGGCGTGGATGGTCACTCGTCGCGGCCGTCCTCATCGCGTTCCTCGTTGTTCCTGCGTTCATTTATCTCTACCCGCGCGCCCCATCGGCGTTCGGGCTGACGTTTTGGGACACCTACCTTGTTCTTCCGATGATTCCGGCGGTCGTCCTTGGCCTGCTCGCGGTGTGGGCGACGACCCGACCGTAAGCCGGGTGCCCGGTACCGCCGGACGGTGACGAACTGCCTTTCGGCTGACCCCACAACGGACTGAGAAGCGCCGTCCGACCGCGGAACGCTTTTTTATACCCTCGTCGTGTGCTGCGGTATGACTTCGACCGACGAGATCGCCGGCTTCGCCGCCGATGTCGAGTACGATCGGCTCCCCGACGATATCCGCGAGGCCGCGAAACGCCGGCTTCTCGACGCCGTCGGCGTGGCGCTTCGGAATCACGATCGCCGACGGGTTGCGGCTATCCGGGAGGGATTGCTCCCGGCGGGACCGCCGGACGCCGACGGCTGCCGGCTCTGGGGGACCGCCGACGTCGTCCGGGCGCCGCTGGCGGCGACGGGCAACGCCGTCGCGGTCGCCGCCGGCAACGGGCCGGCATTTCTGGCGCCGACGCTCGCTCCGGTCGGCGGATCGATTGCGGCCGTCGTGGCCGCAGCGGAGGCCGCAGGTGCGACGGGCGAGACGACCCTTGCGGGGATCGCGGCCGCTCTTGAGGTACACGGCGAGTGCGCGTGGAACGCACCGCTCGATGGCCTCCATCCGGCGACCTATACGGCGGTCGCCGCGGCGGCCGGGGCGGGGCGGGCGATGGACTTCGGCGCGCCGACGATTGCCGATGCGGTCGGGATCGCCGCGGAACGGGTCGCGCTCGCGGTTGGCGACCCGGACGATCCGCTGCCGACCGGGAACGCGGCTCGTTCGGCCCTCTACGCGTGTTTGCTGGCCGACGGCGGCGTTTCTGCCCCCGATGCGATCTCCGCGCCGGGCGGGTGGCACGACCGGGTCGGCCCCTTCGAACTCGATTTTGACCCCGGATGTGAGCGGGTCCGCGACGCTGCCGTTCTTCCCTACGACGCCCACCCATACGAACAGGCGGCGATCGAGGCGGCGATCGAACTCGCGACCGAAGAACCGATTGATCCGGCCGATATCAGTTCTGTCACCGTCAAAACGTTCGACGCCGCGGAGCCCGAGATCGACCCCGAACGGATCGCAGCAGCCCTCGTCGATCGGGAACTGGCGGCCCACCGCGGGACTCGAACCGACCTCGAACCGGTCGTTGAGTCTGTCACGGTCACCGCCGACGAGGCGCTGACCGACCGCCGTAATCTGGGGGCGATCCCCGCCCGCGTTACTGTCGAGTTCAGGGATGGATCGGTGGCCGAGATAGACCGGGACGGGTTCGAGGGACACCCATCGACCACCGAAACGTGGGGGACCGTCGAGGAAAAGTTTCACGCGACCGTCGAGGGTATCTACGACCGGGACGAGCGTGAGGCGGCCGTCGGGACCGTGCGATCTTTCGAGGCCGACGGCGCAGCCGAACTTGACCGACTGTTGCAGTAATCGCTATGCCGTGCCGGCGACCTGCGACACGGACGGGTACCGGAGGTGACGGATCAGGCCCGCGGCTCCGAGCCGTCCGTCGGCTCGATCGGCGAGGGCGCGACGAGTCCGCAGGTCCGGGCGTAGTGTCGGAACTTCGACCGGGGGATCCCTGCCCGCTGCGCGGCTTCACCCTCGGTCAGTTCGCCGCTGAGATGTAGTAACACCGCCCGCCGAACCGTTGGGTCGTCCATATTAACTATTGTAGCATATTCCGTTAACGTACGTAAGTCTTTCTCTCATAAAGATATGTATTCGAGCAATAAAACGAATATAACCTCGGTACCGCGTATTCTGTCAATGATTAGTCGTCCGCGAAGTCACGTCGCATCGCGATCTCGAACCACGGGCACAGTCGGAGTTGGCGGTACCACTTCGGGTGCTCGTGGAGTCGCTCGTAGGGGGCCCACATCACGCCCGCAACTTCGCTCTCGTCAGGGTCGAGCACCCGGTTCTCGAGCGTACACTGCAGGACCGAACAGACCTCCCACTCGAGGCCGTCGTTGAGGTAGTAGCGCTTGTACTCGAATTTATCCGTCACCCGGAGGTCGTCGTACTGGTCGGGCGTAACGCCGAGTTCCTCCCCGAGGCGCTCTCTGGTCGCCTCAAGTTGTGTCTGGCCCTCGACCGGGTGAGAAGCGACGGTCCCATCCCAGTGGGTGTCCCAAAGACGCTTGTCCGGGGCGCGCTGTGCGAGGAGGACGTTCCCGTCGCCGTCGAAAACCAACGCCGTGAACGCACGGTGTCTGATCCCGTCGCCGGTGTGAGCATCAAGGCGATTGGCGAGGCCCTGGGGTTCGTCGTCGGCGTCGACAGCGATGACGTCCTGTCGGGCGTTCTCGTGTTTGGGTACCGCTTCGGAATCAGTCCCCGAACCGGCGGGGTCCGTGTCGTCCGTATCCATACCGACGCAAACGGCCGACCACATTAAGGAGGCTTCGACTCGCTTGGAATCAGCCGTCAGTCGTCGCGAGCGTCGGCGCTGTCGTCCGCCCGACCTCTCAGTTGGTCAACGCGGCTGACCAGTTGTTCGAGGGCCGCGACTCCCTCGTCGGCGGCGGCGTTGACGTCGTCGAGGGCCGAATCTGCTTTGTCTGCCCGGTTGCGGACGTTCTCCAGCGTCGCGGTGACCTCCTCGACCGCCGAAGCCTGTTCGTCGTTCGCTCGGGAAACTTCGGAAATGCCGTCGGCTGCCTCGTCGATGGCGTCGTCGATCTCCTCAAAGGCGGCGAGCGTCTCGTCGATCCGGCTGCTGGCGTTTTCGATGGTCTCGCTGGACTCGACCGCGGCGTCGACCGTCCTCTCGGTCTGCTGACGCAGTTCGGCGATGTTCTTTGTGATATCCTCGGTATGTTCGCGGGTCTCATCGGCCAGCGTCTTCACCTCCTCGGCTACGACGGTGAAGCCGTCCCCGTCCGAACCGGCTCGGGCGGCCTCGATATTTGCGTTCAGCGCCAGCAAATTGGTCTGTTCGGCTACGTCAGAGATTACTTCGACGACCGTCTCGATGTCCTCCATGCGGTCGTCGAGTGCCTGGATGTTCCCGACGAGGTCGTCGCCGATCTCGGTCACCTCGTTGGTCGCAGCGCGGGCGTCCTGGCTTGTCTCGACGCCCTCGCTCGCGACATCGCTCGCCTGCGTCGCGGCCGCGTCGACCTCCTTTGCGGTCGCGGCGACTTCCTCCATGCGGGCGGAGAACGACTGCATTTCCGAGACGGCGTCCTCCAACATTCCGTTTTGTTCGTCGATGTGAGCCGCGATCTCGTCGGTGCTGTCGATGACTTCCTTGACGATGCTCTCTATCTCGTCAGCTTGAGATTCGACCCGGCTGCTGAGCGTCTCGAAGTCCTCGACAAACTGATTGAACTCCTCGACGATACTGACATCGACCCCTGCCTCGCGTAGTTGGGCCCGGTGTGCATCCTCGATACCCGCCCGCTCGTCGAATGTACCGTTCCGGACGGCCTCAAGCGTCGAGGAGAGCTCGGCGACGAGGTCCTCGATAGCGAGTTGTGAATTAATGATGTCCGTCTGATCGACGACAACTTCAACCACGCCGAGGAGGTCGCCGTTGTCGTCGAACCGCGGCGTCGCCCAGAAGGCGATGTGCTTTTCGTCGCCGTGCTGGTCGATCATCGTACTCGTGTCACAGACACGGTATTTCCCGGCGTCGTCAAGATCAACGTCGTGCTCCTCGTGAGTCGATCGGGGGTGTTCGAGCACCTTGTCCGCAAGCGTCTGCGCTCGCCGACCGTCGGGGTAGAACATCTCGCTCGCGTGCTCGTGGCCGATCGCCTCGGCGGCGGTCGCACCCGTCAGCTCAGCGATGGCATCGTTCCAGGCGACGATACGGCCCTCGGTATCGAGGGCAAACGTCGGCTGCGCTACGAGATCGAGAAGCTCGGCGCTTGAGTCGGTAACGACCTCCGGCTCGGCGGTGCTCTCGGTCGGCGGGGCGGGTTCAATCGGGTCGGCGCCGACCGACTCGGTCCCGCCGTCGGTCATCCGCCTGTTTTCAACGCCGGGGAGTCCTCGCCAGAGCCGACGCAGAGTCTCTAGCATAGGCCTATCATGCGCTAACCAGAGTATAAATAACGGGAGCGAATCGAGAGCTGAGTTCTCCGTGTACGGGGGATCTGAGGGTGTTTCGACAATATATGCTGCTTCTGACGAGTACGCGGCTAGATCGGCGACTCGACGACCACAGTCTCCTCGCGGCCGGGGCCGACGCCGACGGCATAGATCGGCGTGTCGAGTTCCTCGGCGATATACTCCAGGTACGTCCGGGCGTTTTCGGGGATCGCGTTGTAGCCGTCCTCGGCGACGGCGGCCCAGTCGACATCGTCCCACCCCTCGAAGGTTCGCAGTTCAGCGTCGCAGTCACCCCACCGTTCGGTCGTCGGGGGCATCGTGAGCAGTTTCTCGCTGTCGAGCGTGTAGGCGTGGCCGACTGCCACCTCGTCGAGGCCGGCAAGCACGTCGACGTGATTGATCGCGAGGCCGGTGAAGCCATTGGCACGGGCGGCGTGTCGGAGCATCGGCATATCGAGCCATCCGACGCGGCGCGGCCGGCCTGTGACGGTGCCGTACTCGCCGCCCTCGTCGCGGATGTAGGTGGCGAGGTCGGCTTCGCTAGGGCGGCCGCCGTCCGTCGGCGTCTGGCCATCGACGGAGCCGAGTTCGGTTGGCAACGGGCCGGTACCGACGCGGGAGAGATACGCCTTGACGATGCCGATGACCTCGCCCTGCCCGACGACGGTCGGGCCGAGGCCGGTACCGACCGCCGCCGCACCTGCCGTGGGGTTCGAGGAGGTAACGTAGGGATAGATGCCGTGGTCGATGTCGATCGAGGTGCCCTGTGCGCCCTCGAACATGATTTCGTCGCCCGATTCGAGCCGAGACTGGAGGAACTCTCCGCAGTCGACGGTCATGTCCTCGCGTTCGAGTCGCTCGCCGAAGGCTCGATACGTCTCGAAGAGGGCGTCGACATCGAAGGCCTCCGAGTCGACGTCTTCGCCGATCTCGAGTTCATAAACGTCGCTTACGAGCGCACGCTTGCGCGGAACGACGTATTCGAGTCGCGATCGAAGCGTCTCGGCGTCGAGTAGGTCACCGATCCGGACGCCGCGCCGGCCGGCCTTGTCCTCATACGTTGGTCCGATGCCCCTGCCTGTGGTTCCGGCAGCGAGGTCATCGTCGGATTTGACGTCCTCTTCGATCCCGTCGAGGACGCGGTGATACGGTAGAATCGCGTGTGCGCGTTCGGCGACGCGGACATCGGGGGAGAGCCTCCGCTCGGCCAGGGCATCGAGTTCCTCGAAAAGCGTGTTCGGGTTGACGACGCAGCCGTTTCCGAGCACGCCGATCTTGCCGCGGACAGCGCCGGAGGGAACGAGCGAGAGCTTGTACTCGTCGCCCTCGTAGACGACGGTGTGGCCGGCGTTGTCGCCGCCCTGATAGCGCACGACGACGTCGGCGGCATCGCCGTAGACATCGACGATGCCTCCCTTTCCCTCGTCGCCGAGTTGTGAACCCACGATGGTTACGGTCATCGCAACGACGTTTTTGCCAGTAGGGTAAACAGATTACGGTATGTGGAGGAGACGAGCGTAGCGAGTCTCTCCAGTTGCCGAGCGGGGAAGGACGACACGCGAGGCCACCGGATTAATCCCAGCGGGAAGCCCGCTCGACGATCTGCATTATAAATCATTGGTTATACGACACAATGTCGATCCGCCCGAGCCGGTGAAAAAATCTGGTATCGAGCCGGTGAATCCACGACGGAGACTTTCACATACGTGTTGTTGTCACAAGCGATTTATACGCCCACATACAATTCCGATGCGTGTTTCGGTTGGGTGGGGCTCACCTCCGACGCTCGGACAGCAACATTTAAACCACGCAAACACAAGTTAACAAATGCCATGATAGATAGACTTGAGAAAGAGGTAGACATGCTCGAACGCCATCTCCGGGTTCTGCGGATGGTCATCGAGAGCGAACCGATCGGGATCGTCAAGATGTCGAACGAGACAGGGTACCCCCATCATAAGGTCCGGTACTCGCTTCGGGTGCTCGAGGAGGAGAACCTCATCGAGCCGTCGAGCCAGGGTGCAATTACCACTGAGGATACCGGCGACTTCGTCGACGACCTCGACTCGAAGATTGACAGTATTATCGACAAACTCGAAGGAATGAAGATCGACGATATTCCGGAGATCGAAGGCTAACTCGGTCCTGTTCTTTTTGTCTTCACACGAGACTAGCAACAGCGCTCGCCGTTCAGCGATCGCGTGCTCAACCGATACCAAAGAGGACCTGAGTGCGTGGCAGTGCACCGTTCAGTCAACAAAAAGTGGGACCGCCCGAATTTGAATCGGGGTTACAGCGTCCCAAACGCTGAAGGATACCAAGCTACCCCACGGTCCCGCAGTAAACTGTATTTCTCCCCGGGGTGAAAACGTTTCGCTCTCGGCCCCAAGGGATTTAGCGCCGCTCGGCGAACCGTCGGTATGGTCACAACGCTCGAGGTCGGGCTTCTACTCGGCGTATTGGCGCTTCTATTCGGCGCGTACAGGATCATCAAGACGGTCACGCCGTTCATCGTGAACGCGGTCGTGGGGGTGATCGTGTTGGTAGTCGCGAGTTTCCTCGGGATCGGTGTCGAGATAACGCCCATTGCGGTGCTCATCTGTGCCGTCGGGGGAATCCCGGGGGCGCTGTTAGTGATCCTCCTAGCGTATCTGGGGGTCGCCTTCGCCGGGATGGCCGCTCCGGTGGGCGTGTTGGCTCTATTGTAGGCTGCCGTCGGGCCGACTGACGGCGGGAAAGAACTGCTCGAACCCAAGGTTTATTTTTTGATACGGGGGTCCTATCCCGTGTGTCCGTTTCCGTTTTCCACCGGCCGTTATTGAAGCGAGCGATCCTGCCGATTACGGTGTTTTTGCTTGTTTGTGTGATCGGCATCGCGGGGTTTGTTTACTTCGAGGGGGTCTCTCTCGTGGTGGCGGCGTTTTGGCTTCTCGATCCGACGAGCATGGAGCTATACGGCGTCGGGGACGACGTGCGGGCGTTCTCGCTTCTGGTGGTCATCAGCCTGATCCTCTCGACGCTTTGGATCGGCGAAAGCGTTCTCGGGGCGGTCTTCGGCGGGCAGGTTCAAGAGGAACTCAAACGAATGCAAACAAAACGACACATCGACGAGATGGCCGATCACATGATCGTCTGTGGCTACGGGAGTTTCGGCCGGACAATAGCGAACACACTCTCGAACGCCGGCCGAAACGTCGTGGTCATAGAGCAGGACGAACATCGCATCGAAGCGGTCAGAGAAGACGACATCCCGGCGATCAGGGGCGACGCGCGGATGGAGGGGCCGCTTGAGGAGGCCGGCGTCGAACAAGCCGAAGCCCTCGTTGGCGCTATCGACGACTCAAATGCAAACATCGAAATCGCTATTCTATCGAGCCAACTCGCCCCGGATGTGCGGGTGATCGTCCGGGTTGGCAACCAGCGGTACTCGAAGCTCGCCCGGCGGGCTGGTGCCGACAACGTGATTATCCCTGAGATCAGGAGCGGACAGGACGTCTCACAGTCGATCCTTTGAACGCAACGCCGGGGCGTCTCAGCGTTCGCCGCGCAACTCGATCCCGGCAACGAGCTCGTCGGGGCTCTCGTCGGACCGAATCGAATCGAGAATAAAGAAGGCTTCCGAGGGTTCGAGAAAGTGCTCGGTGACGGCCCGTCCGAGCGGCGTCGGATCGAAACCGTCGATAAAATCGTACTCGATGAGTTTGCCGAGGGCGTGTTTCGTCGGTATCTCGCCGACCATCCGGTCGTTGAGCCGTTTTGCGCCCTTCCCGGCGACGGTGATGTTCGCGAGTGTCTCCTCGACCGCTGCGGCCTCGTCGTAGCGAGTGATCACCGGTTCCATCTCGCCTTTGAGCAGTTTGAACGCGATTTCGTCCTCGGAGCCGTCCATCGAACTGTGATACGAGCAGTCGGGTTCGACGAGGAGATACACCGTCCCCTGATCGTGGTAGTCGGGGCGGCCAGCGCGGCCGAGCATCTGTTCGAACTCCTGGACTGAAAGCCACTCGATGCCCATCGCCAGCGAGTCGAAGATGACCTGCGAGGCGGGGAAGTCGACCCCGGCGGCGAGGGCGGCGGTGGTGACGACGGCGGCGATGTCTTGATCGCCGAACCCCCGTTCGACGCGCTTGCGTTCGCCGTAGTCGAGGCCAGCGTGATACGGTGCTGAATCGTACTCAAGCCGCCTGGAGACCTCGTGACATCGCCGCCGGGAGTTGGTGAAGACGATCGTCTGGCCGCGGTAGCCCTTCGAGGACTTCGAGTCGAAGGCCCGCTTGACGAGTTTGTCCTCGATGTCGATCTTCTCGGGACCGTCGGCGAACGTGACGTGGCGTTCGATCGGAACGGGGCGTTCCTCGAACTCGATCAGTTGAGCATCAAGATTGACAGCAAGATCCGAAGCGTTACCAACCGTCGCGGAGAGATACACCCACTGGGTGCCACAGGAGTTCGTCTCACAGTAGTGTTTGAGCCGCGAGACGAGGCCGTCGAGGCGGTGGCCGCGGTCTTCCTCGCCGAGATTGTGGACCTCGTCAATTACGACGGTTCCGATGTCGCCGAGGTCCTTGTCGGTCCGGAGGGCGTGGTCAATCCCCTCGTAGGTGCCGACGATCACGTCGGCGCCCGGATCGAAGCGGTTGCCGTTGTCCCGGATCCGGGAGGCGCCGACACGGATCGAGACATCGAGGATGTCGCCGTACATCTCTTTGAAGTCCTCGTGTTTCTGGTTCGCGAGCGCGACCAGCGGGACGAGAAACAGGAGCTTCCCCTCCCCTTTCAGCGCGCGGTCGATCCCGGCGAGTTCACCGACCAGCGTCTTGCCGGTCGCGGTCGCGCTGACGACGAGTTGGTCACGGCCCTCTAGCAGACCGTTTCGGACGGCAAGACTCTGGACGGGGAGCAGTTCGTCGAACTTCTGGAGTCGCGATTTCAACTCGCCGTGGATGTCGAGTTCCTCGGTGGGGACGAGATCGATCTCGTCGGTCGTTGCGCTAATCTCGTCGAACTTCGTCAGGTCGGGATCGAGTTGGCCCGACAGGAGGTTCGCGACCCGTTCGAGATCGCCGACCTCAAGCAGCAACTCCTCAAGCCGGTCGCGGGCACCCGAGCGCAACCCCCGGTAGTTGGCTTCACGTTCGAGTTCGCGCTTCGCGCAGTCGGGGCAGATATGCTCGTTGTCAGCCTTAATCGCGGTCTCGGCGGTCAACGGCGAGTACCGCCCCTTCCCGGCGCAGTACCGGCACGTTCGGACCTGCTTGGCATCGAGTTGATACCCCGTGAGCATTGCTTCGATTTCCTCGCGACCCGCCCGGGAGGTCTGCTCCGAGATCCGGATACGAGAGGCTCGCCGCGCCATTTCGACAAACTGTTCGGGGCGTCGCGGCACTTCGTCGTCGCCGTCCACAACTCGAAACCGGCCCGGCCGCGGCCCGGCGTCTGTCTGTTTTAAATCGAGCCGGCCACGGAGCAGCCGCTCGCCGTCACGCCGGACGACGACACTGTAGCTGTCCCCCGATTCGTGCAAGAACAGCGTTCCCACCTCGGCGACCTGTTTCGACACAGTCGTGCGTAGTCCATCGGAGTATTTCAGCGATTCGGCTCCGGAGTTGGGCGAGGACCGGCCCCAACCGGTGTAGCTCGCGTGGCGATACCAGACCGACGTACCGAGGTGCCGACGCGTCAGACCGACGTTCCGGCGTTGTACTCCCACGAATCAGTGTACGCGTCGACGAGGCGCCCGAGCATACCACCATCGGCGACGAGACGGGCAGCGACCGAGGGGGCCCGTAGGAACTGTCTGATCACCCGCTGGGGGCGGCGGGTGATGTCGTCGATCGTCAGCCCGTCTAGCGCTTCGGCGACAGCCGCGAGCAGTTCCGGATCCTCGTGTTCGACCCATGCGCCGCGCATCAGGTGTGCGAGCCGGTACTCGGCTTTCATTGACTCATATAAGCGATCGGTATACGACTCGGGCCGTCCCGCCGAGAGCACGTCCGCAAGAAGATACGACGAACGGATGCCCTGGCAGATCCCCTCGCCCTGATACCGATTCGCGATCCCGGCCGCGTCGCCGACTAGAAAAACGCCGTCCGCCGGGAGGTACGCGTCCCGTGGATCGAGGCTCGGACCCCGCGGGATCGTGTAGATGTTCACGTCCCCGCGGTCGGGAACCGGGAACCCGTTCCGTTCGGCCGCCGCCTCGAACGCCGCGATGTAATCGTCGGGTCGGCGATCGCCCGCCCACCCGATCCCGACGTTCGCGCGTCGCTCCGACTTCGGGAACGACCACGCGTAGCCGACGTACCCCTCGAAGAAGATACGGGGGCGGTCGACGTACTCACCGAAGTCGCCCTCGACAGTAGCGTTCAACGCGACCATGTCGCCGGTGTACGATGAAACCGTGTCCCGGATCTTATGCGTCAGCGCCGGCTGTCCGGTCGCGTCGACGACGTAATCGTACTCGTTGACGATGGTGCGGTACGCCTCAGCCGTGATTGACCGCCCGGTCTCGAAGGCGACGCCGCGCTTCGAGAGAGCCTCGGCCCAGCGCCGCTCAACCGTGTCGCGCTCGCAGATGTACCCCGATTCACAGCGGAGCCGGGAGACGCCGAGTGGGGGGTGACGCGGGGGCCGGTCAGTCTCCGCGTAGACGCGGAGCTGAAACCCTTCGATGTCGTTCACGAACCCGTTCTCGGAGGTCTTCTCCAGCGGGACGAGAGTCGCGTCGTTGATCGCCTCCCCACAGTCAACCCGCTTGTCGTCGTATTGCTGGCGCTCGAATACTCGGACTTCGTCGATGCAATCGAGTCCGACCAGTGCGTCCGCCGCCGCCAGCCCCGAGACGGACCCGCCCAGAACGGCGACATCTTTCGCGGTTGGTGGCATGATCATATATAAGTCGGTCGCAGGAGTATATAAAATATACTGGGCATCGATGCGGTGCCGAGGGCGGAGTATAAACAGCACCACGGGCGATCGAATAGGGTAAAAAAGTAGCACCCGAACGAGGCTATCATGAGCGGCGATGAATCCGGCGACAGTCGCGAGGGGCTCGACGGGCTGCCGTTGGAGGCGGCTGTCAGCGCCGTGGTCAAGCATCCGACGGATTCCGATACCGTACGGGAGACACTCAACATCGTCGCCGACGACGGTGTCGTCCAGCGAGCAGCCGTCGACGACGCTATAGCGCGCGCCTCGAACGCGGCGGCGACAGCCGAGCAGCGCACGGAACTGGCAGCCACGAAACTGGCTGATGTCCGCACCATGGCCGCCCCTGTCTCGGATCTGGACGTCGTGGCGGCGCGGCTCGAAAGCTTCGATGCGCGACTTGATCACATTGAGAACCGGACGGCCACCCTTGGCGACCGCCTGCAACGGATCGTCGAGCACAGAGACGACGCGAACCTCTACGCGCTCGGCCTGGAAATCCAGGAGGTCATGACCACAGCCGAAGAACTCCAGCGTGCTGCGGACGAGTTCCAATTCGATCTCGATGATCTCGGAACGTGGCTCGATGACCCCGGCCGCCGGGCCGAGGAACTCGGTGCCGACGTCGACGCCCTCGCGGAGTCGCTTGCGGATCTCGACGAGATTCTCGACACGATCGCGGCCGGCGACACGACGCCCGACGCCGACCTGGCAGCCACGTGGGCGGAAGCGTCGATCCGACACCGTGTCACCGGGTTGTTGCTGGCAGATCTGCGGGCAGAACTGACGACGCTTCGGGAGTGGGCCGGCCGCGAGGGCGCCGAGCAACCACCGGATATCGAACCACTACTCGACGATCTGGCGTCGCGTCGCGATGCCGCGGGGGAGCGACTCGCGGCACTCGCCGAACCCGCCTGGCGGGAGCGATTCAGCGACCGCTTGCGGGGCCTTGAGCGGACCGTCAAAGCGATGGAACCGCCAGTTGCGTGGGGCGAAATCGAGGCCGTGATGGAGCGATACCGACCCGATGCCGAGTGACTGATATCCCGGGCCGCCAGACAGTGCCGGCGCCCGTGAACAGGTATTTAGCACCGAGCGCCCATCTCCGGACCACAGCACATGGCACAATTGGTTGCCCGCGTGCGATCAGCCCTCCACCCCACGAGCCGATCGTACTCCGCTGCCGTCGCATCGCTGCCCGGCGCGCTCACCACGCCGCTGATTAGCAGACGCTCTCCGCGGCCTCCGGAGGTCTGTCGATGATCTCTCGGCGCGGACTCGTCCGCGGTATTTCATCACTTACTGTCGGGGGAGTGCTCGGAGCGCTCCCCGGCACGGCGGCGGCTACGCCTCCGGACCCCACGTCGTTTCACGCGACGGGACGGACTGCCGACGCGGGAACGACGCTGACCGCACGGCTGGACCCCGCACTTCTGGGGACGGTAGGACTGCCGGCCAGCGTCGGGGCGATCCGATCCGATCTGCGCGATCGATACCCGTCCATCGACCCGGCGGCGTTTGGGCCGGTTTTGACGAGCACCGGTATCGACGGCGACCGGGTCGTGAGCGGGTGTGCGGTCGCCGAGGGGCCGGTCAACGACGAGTTCAGGCAGGCACTGTCGCCGGCCAGTTCCGAGGCGTTCGACGATGCTGGATTCGGAACCGGATTCGAGCACGGCAGCGTCCCGGAGCCGGGGTACGCGGTCGGCGTGACCGACTCGACGCTGGCGGTCGGCTACGGGCCAAGCGACGCGGCGGCGATCGACCACGCCGCCTCGGGTGCTCGACACGCCACTGGGAACGCCGGGGCGGACCGGGTAGCGCCGGCCGAACTCTCGGGCGACGCCGTCGCCTACGTCACGCTCGGGGACGAGGCTCGCTCGCGGCTCCAGTCACGGGCGGACGGGTCAGTCGACGGCCTCGACGCTCTTCTCGCGGCCGCCGAGGCGTTCGGCGTCGCGATAGAAGCGGACCGAACAGCGAGTCGGCTCCGATATGGCATCGTTGCTGCCCCGTCGTCGCTGTCGATCGAGCAGGTGCGTTCCCTGGCAAAGCGGGCTATCGACGGCCACGAGGGGGATTTCGACATCGAAGCTGTTTCCAGGCACGGACGGCTGTTCGTCGTCGAGGCGGCCGTCGGGACCGGCGCGATCTGGCGCATCCACGGGCGGGTGCTTGAGGCGCTATCGGAGTGAGACCTGCTGGCGGCCGCCGGGGCGGCGCGTGTGGGCGCTCCGCCGGTTGATGTTCACGAATATGTACAGCTATTCGAACCCACAACCGTTTTTACGCACGAACACGCCCGTCCACGTATGACTGCCTACACCGCGACCGTCACCGTTCGGCTGAAGCGGGGCGTTCTCGACCCCGAGGCCGAGACGACCCAGCAGGCTCTCGAACGGCTCGGGTTCGAACTCGAGGACCTCCGGTCCGCCGACCGCTTCGAGGTCGACGTGGACGCCGACGACGCCGACGACGCCGAAACCCGGGCCGCGGAGATGGCCGAGCGGCTGTTGGCGAACCCGACTATTCACGACTACGAGGTCGAGGTCGCGGAGGCGTAGATGACAGTCACACCCTACACGATCGTTGTCGCCTGCTCGCCGCCGGAGGGCTCGCTGTGAGCGTTGCAGTCATCCGCTTCGGCGGCTCGAACTGCGACCGCGACGCCGTCCGCGCGCTCGAACACCTCGGCATCGAGTGCGAGATCGTCTGGCATGGCGACGGCCTCCCGGCGGATCCCGACGGGATCGTCATCCCCGGGGGCTTCTCCTACGGCGACTACCTCCGAGCCGGCGCGATGGCCGCCCGCACCCCGGTTCTCGATGACGTTCGGGCGGCCGCCGACTCGGGGACGCCGGTTCTCGGCGTCTGCAACGGCGCACAGATCGGTTCAGAGAGCGGCCTCACCCCCGGCGCGTTTACCACGAACCGCAGCGCCCGTTTCCAGTGCGAACCGGTGTACCTGCGCGTCGAGAACGCCGACACGCCCTGGACCGACGCCTACGACGTGGGTGACGTGATCGAGATTCCGATCGCTCACGGCGAGGGGCGCTTCGAGATCGACGACGATCGGCTCGCGACGATGGAGGACGACGACCGCGTGATCTTCCGGTACTGCGACGCCGACGGCGAGATCACCGACGCGGCCAACCCGAACGGCTCGAAACACAACGTTGCAGGCGTCCTCGGTGAGGACGACCACATCGCGGTGTTGATGCCCCACCCCGAGCGGGCCAGCCTCCCCGACATCGGCCCGACGGACGGACAGGGGATCCTCCGGGCATTCGAGTAACGGCAAGGGCTCAATACGAGACGAAGAGACGGATTGCAGTAGAACGACGGACGGTTAATAGACGATTAGGCCGGAGTTGTTTTTCGCCACAGCCGCAGCCACGCGCAAAAACCGGTCCAGGGCCGCCAGATCGCGACGGAACGGGGTCCCGGCCGCGACCGAAACGCCGGCCGGTCGGCGAGTTCCGCCTCGCAGTCGGGGCATAGATAGCGGGTGCTGCTGTGTGATTCGACGACCCGCCAGTCACCGTCGCTACGACTCCGATGTCCGCAGTCCGGACAAAAGAGCGTCGGCTTCGGCGGCACGTCGTGCTCGAACTTCCCTGAGTCGTTTTCCATTATCTTCGGTGAGAATGCCGTCGAACTGCGATCAGGTCGTTGTTCGTTCCGTCACGTCCGCCCTGGGGTCCTCGCGGACGGGGATGCCGCGCGAGCGGAGTTCGGCGGCCAGTTTGACCGGTGGGACGCCGCTTTGCTTCGCCGCTTCCTCAAGGGTGAGTGTCCCGCCGCGATACAGCGTGAGTGTCGCTGTCAAGGATCTATATGACATTCGTGCTTCGAATTAGGGTACGTAGTTCACTTATTTAAATATTTTGAATCACTTTACAGCAAAAGTATGAACTGATAGCCAAAATAATCGTATATGCGTTTTCTAAGGTAGTACGTACTGATACACGATATGAACGATGCTGAGCACCGCTTCGTACCGTGCGGAGGTCCGGTCGCTGAGAGAGGCAAGTACTCGGCGTAGCGACATAAGCGAGCCTACATAACCACGCATTCAGCCGTCTCGGACGGTCTAACCTATCGCTCAGGCCGAGGCCGCGGCGTCACCGTCGTCGATCACACCCTCGGCCCAGCTTCCCTGCAGGAAGGAGCCAGCGACGGCCAGCGCCATCAGAACGTTCGCCAGCGCCTCGCCGTACCAGACGCCGGTCGCGCCAAACCCGCCGGGGACCGCGAGGGCGTAGGCGAAGGCGGACCGGAACACGATGAAGCCGAGGAACGCGAACACCATCGCGGTCCGCGTGTCGCCGCTGCCGCGAAAGCCACCTTGGATGACATAGAACAGCCCCAAGAAAACGTACGTCGACCCGACGATCCGGAGGTACTCGCCGCCGATATCCGTGACGGCGACCGCGCCGCTCCCGGAGATGAAGAGCCCGATAATCGGGTCGGCAAGCAGGTAAATAGCGGCGCTAAACGCCAGAAGCGACGCGACGACGATTCCCGAGGCGGCCACCACGCCCCGCCTTGCCCGGTCCGGCTGTTCGGCACCGAGGTTCTGCCCGACGACGGTTTCGACCCCCCGAGCGAGTCCGAGCGCCGGCAACACGACGATTGAGGTGACCCGCGAGCCGATCCCGTAGGCCGCGACCGCATCAGAGCCGGCAACGGCGACGAGGGCGGTCAGGATTGTCACGCTCAGCGCGCTCGTCGAGATCTCGACGCTGGCCGGCGTGCCGATCCGAACGAGATCGCGCACTGTATCCAACCGCGGACGGAAATCCGAGGGAACGAGTTCGATCCCGACTGATCCCGACAACAGCAGGTAAATGCCGACGACAGCGCCGATCCCCCGCGAGCAGATCGTCGCCAGCGCCGCGCCTCGGATGCCGAGGCCCGAGAACCCAGTCGCCGCGTATAGCGTCGTCTCCAGGGAGTCCGCGCCGAACCATGCAAACAGCGCGTTGTCCTGGAATCCGAGGATAAAAAACGGGTCGATAAGGACGTTCAACCCGACGCCGAAGGCCATGAGATACAGCGGCGTCCGCGTGTCGCCCCACCCCTGCAGCAGCGACTGGAAGACAAAGAATCCGAAGATGAACGGGATACCGATGAACATCGTGCGGGTGTAGGCCACGGCCAGTCGGTGCTCGGGCGAACCGGGCACCGCCCCGACGAGTTCCAGAAGGGTCGGCGCGAGCGCGTAGCCAGCGACCGAAAAGACGAGTGAGACACCTAACACGACCGTGATCGTCTGGCCGGCCACCCGGCCCACGCGGTCGACCCGCCCCGCACCCTTGTTCTGGGCGACGAGAACGGTTCCGGCCACAGAGAAACCGAGCGAGAGAGCGATAACAAGGAAGACGATAGCCCACGAAAACGACAGCGCCGCGACGGCCGGTTGACCGAGGCGACCGACCCAGAACGTGTCGGCGAGGTTGTAGCCGACCTGAAGCACGTTCGTCAGGATGATCGGAACCGAGAGGACAACGAGCGGTTTGAGCAGGGCACCGTCCGTGACGTTGACCGCCCGATCTCGCGGTGACGAACGGCTCATCTGGCGACTCCCGCTCGCGCTCGCCGGGTGAAGCCGCGGGCTCGACGGCGGGCGGACGGTCGGGGTATCGGCTCAGGCGGGCGCGTATTCATTATGATCGGCTCATCGGGAGTGTCGAGGGGGACGGGGGGTCGTCGGAGGCGTATGGGTGGCGTCGAGGATGGGTGGAAGTCGCCGCAGGCGCGGTGGATCCCCCGAATCCGACTGGCTGACTGGACCCGTCGAGACGCCTCGGTAAGATCCGGTCGAGACGATGTGGGGGGAAGATGGAGTTGAGTGCGGATCGACCCGACGGGGCCGGACACGACAGAGGGTGCCAGTCGGCTACCGGACCAGGGGCTGGTTGTACGCCGTCTCCTCGCGCATGACGTACGCCCACGTCGACTCACACTCACAGGAGACTTCCTCGAACACCGAGGGATCCTGCCGGAGGTCGAAGTCCTTGATCGCTCGCTGGACGAGGTCGTCGCACTCTCCACAGTTGTGCGGGCCGCGGTCGGAGCCGTGCCCGACGGGATCGGAGACGACGATGATATCTTCGTCGGCAGTCGCCTCAAGCACCTCGGCGATCGACCACAGCCACGGGGGCCGGTAGCCGCCGTCGTGGTACAACTCCTCGACCATCGTGTGCCGCTGAACGTTGCAGGGGTTCATCGAGACGGTGTGACAGCCCTCGACGGAGCCACACCGGCGGACGGACCGTTTCATGTCTTCGACGGCATCGGGTTCCGCGAGGAACGGGGGCTTCATCAGTAGGTACGCCTTGACGCTCGCACCCGCGGCCCGCGCCTCGGCGCATGCCGCTTCGAAGTCCGCGAAGTCGAAGTACTTGTTGACGGCATCGTGGCGAACACGGTCAGTCGCGGTTTCGAGGCCGATCGCCACGTCGACAGCGAGCCCTCGGTCGACGAACGCGGCCAGCTTCTCCCGGTCAACGAAATCGGGCAGCGATTCGACGACCATCCGCTCGCGGTCGCCAAACGTTTCGGCGATCGCCTCGCGGGTCTCGGCAGGAACTTCTCGTTCGTCCAGAAACGACCCGGAGGTGTAGATCTTGATCAGGTCGGCCGGGTCGTCAGCGTTATCGGTTTCGTGCTTTAGACAGTGCTCGACCTGCGTCATCAGGTTCTCATGAGCGACGGTGCCGCCTTCGACGCTTTCCGCGACGTACCCACACATCGTACAGCCGCCGGCTCGCGCCCACCGGCAGCCGCCGGTGTTCAAAATGATAGTAAGGGAGTTCCGAACCCCATCGGGGGTGTTGTCCTCGTCAAGCCACACCCGCGTCGGCTCCGTCGGGTCGTAGCTCTTGTCGTTGCGCGCCCGGATCTCGCGCATCACCTCGTTGTGGGCGTCCATCCCTCGCCCCGACTCGTAGACCTCCGGCGTCGGCTGACTCATTGATATGAATACGCCGTCGGCGCGTAAATCCGTGTCGGAGCGTCAGTCGCCATCGATGTCGGAAGGGCGGGTGAGAAGCCGCCACGCTCCCGCCCCGAACGCCGACCCGACGGCGTTTATTACCGCGTCCACCGCCGACGTTGTTCGGTAGGGAATGTGCCATTGGAGGATCTCGATCCCGGCGCCGTACACTGTCGCGACTGTCACTACGACGGCAAGCGTTCGCCGGTCGACCGACCGGGCGGCGTAGCCGAGCGCGGTGGCCAACCCGGCGTAGGCGACGACATGGAGGTAGACGGTGGTCCCGACCCCGAAAACCATCCGTGGCATACCGTCACCGGGGTCGACAACCGAGGCGGCGAGGATCGCGGCCGCACAGCCAATTACGACGACGTACCGGAACGGCCTGAGGGGGGTGGGACGGCTCACGGGCTGGGCACGGTCGTTCCTTCGGGGAGGGGTGTATAAAATACTGCCGTCGCCCGTGTGAACGCCCCCCTACTCCGCCGAGAGGCTGCCGTTGTCTTCCGGTTCCTCGAACTCAAGTTCGACCTCAAGTTCCCGCCCGGAGCGGTTTGAGAACTCCACCTCGACTTCGATCGGCTCAGCGTAATTAAATGGGATCTCCCAGTCGTCGCCGTGGATTGTCACTTCGCTGTCGTCCTCGAGAGCGTCGGCGAGCGTCCGAAGGAACGACGCGGTCTCCTCGCCGGAAAGATACACTTCCCGCTCGAAGAACCCATCGGTGATCGTCTCGATGTCACCCGGCTGGTTGCTCGGAAAATCAACTTTCTTCGTCATATAGGTTGATTTGTTCCGATCAGGTTTAAGTATATGCACCGAACTGTCTGGTACCGAGGGTAGTTATTTATCGACGGCGCACCTGTTAAGAAGTATGTCGCTGTTCAAGGTGTTCGGCAGCAGCCAGCGGTTGGAGATCATCCACGAGTTGACCGACGGACCGATGTACGTCTCGGAGCTCACGGAGGCCGTCGGCATGGACGGCAAAACCGCGGCCCACCACTTGACAGTTCTGGAGGATGCGGATCTCGTAGAGCACTACCGCCGAGGGAACCGCAAGTACTTCCGGCTTATAAAACGCGTCCGCTTCGAGGCCTCGCCGCCGCCGGAGCGCTCGTTCGTCCTACAGGCGGCGAGCGAGGAGGCGTCCGATCGGCCGGCGGCGGAAAAAGCCGGGGAAAGTTCAAAGGGCACGGCCGCATCAGCCACCGAGGGCTCGACGGGCAGGCGTTGACGCGGATCTCGGTGGTTGGCCGATTGTAACCCCAGCCCGTTTGGAGCCCGTCTGAAGGTCGCTAGGAGCACCTGGGGGCGATTTTAATCCCGTATCGCCCGGATCCGTGCCGGCACATCGTCGCCCGTACCAGGGACGGCGTCGTCAGCCAGCGCTGCCTCGCACGCCGAGCAGCGCGCCTCCAACAGCGTGTGCGGGCGTTCACAGCAGGGGTCGACGGTCCGCTCCGCAAGTTCGACCCGGCCGCCGCAGTCGGGACAGGTGTTGATAAATAGTCTGAGGTCCCGAAACAGCCCGATCCGTCTGTCCGGTTTGATCTCGTCCCACCCCTCGACGGTCGCCACGAACACGCGGGCGGCGGCAACATCGGCCCGCATCGCTGCCGTGGAAAGCCACCGGACGGACTGGGAGCCATCGACCACCGCCGCGGTGTCGGCGTGCTTCGAAACGTCTTCGGTGCCGAGCGCGTCACACAGGTCGGCCTCAGTCGGTGCACCCGGCGGAACGTCGTTTAGGGCCGTCTCCCACCGCTCGACGAAGGGGTCGGCGAGCGTTGGACGGCGATCCTGCTCCGCCTCAACGTTGTTTCCTCCGTTCCCATTCCCGCCTTCGAGCGCGCCCGCGGCGGTGAGCCACCGCTCGCTCGGGGCGTCATCGGCAACCGACCGGACAGTGCGATCCGAGACCGGTTCCTTGCCAAACGCTCGGAGGGCGGACGCCGGGAGGTACCGCTTCGTCAGCGTCGGAGTACCGGGAACGAGATACCCGCGGACGTAGATGCTCGCGGCGCCGGCGGCGAACGTTCCAGCGGCGACCCACGGGGTGAGGAGAATCCAGGCGGCGGTCGAGAGCACCACTGTGAGAAGGAGGTTGACGGCGGTACACGGTCCACAGCGGTTCTCGCCCGTGTACTCCGGCTGTCGGAACGAGTCGACGACGCTCATCACTGCCGTGTAAGCGCGAACATAATATAAAACATCCCGTCAGCCGGGACGTAAAGGCTGATACCGTCACTTTCATTCGTCGGTCGGACGCGAAAGTACGGCTGTTTGTAGCGATATTGTTAATACTAGTACTACCAAGCGATCGTGCCGTTCGGCGCATGTACGCAGGTGACCGTTCGGAGTCGGGCAATGCGTCGGAAGCGCGGGTGGAGACGGGAAGCGATCGGTCATGCGGGCGGCGTGCCGTCCTGGCCGCGGTGGGCGCGGGGACAGCGGCACTTGCCGCGCTGTCGGCTCTCGGGCCCCTGTTTTATCTCGTTCCGGCGCTCCTCGGGCGGGTGGTCGGCGCGCGGTTCGGGTGAGCATCGGCCTTACTGTGTCGGCAACCGTCGCCGGACGAGCCGCTGGGCCCCGATCGTCAGGTCCTACAGCGCGAGGCCGCTCGAGGCGACGATCCACTCCGTGATGACCGCGCCGGCAACCGACAGCATCACCGACTGTTCCAGGCCGGCGAAGACGTTCAGGGTGGCGTAGGGAGCCGGACACGCAGAAACGTCTCATGAGGGTCAGCGTCGACAGAGCGGAGCAACTCGGCACTGCGGTGGCCGTCCGGGGTCCGAGATAGATCAATACGCGACAGCGATCTTCGGGGGCACGCGGACCACGACGAGCTACGGATACGACGCCGTCCGGAGCGTCGCCGAGTTACCGACGACGACGCCGAGGTCGACGTCCTCGACCGCCGTGACGGTGTCGAAGGCGACGGTGACACCATCGAAGTCGATCACGCCGTTTCGAGCCTCCCGGTTCGGGCCAGCGCGATCCGAAGCCGGTCCCAATCGTCCTCGCGGTGGGCGCCCCAGCCATCGGTCCTGCTGGCCTTGCTGTCGGCGAACGAGGACAGCGCCGTTCGGAACGTCCGCTCGATCTCGTCGCGGTCGGCGTCGCTCGCCGCCGCGATGCGTCTCGCCGCCGGCGTCGGGTCCGCCCGCCCGGCGCGCCACCCGAGCATCGTACCCGTGAGAAACCGGCGGAGCCGATCGGGTGCGACCGCGCCGGGATCGACCGCGAGCGCCGGGCCGTATATCGGGAACTGCTCGGCGATCGCGAGCGTCTCGACCTCGGCCTCGCCGTCGAGCCGCCAGGGGTCCGAAACGGAGCCGGCGACGACGTCGGCTCGCCCAGACCGGAGCGCCTCGATCTCCTCGCCATCGGTTTCGAGTATCTCGACGTCATCTCCGACGCCCGCCTGTGAGATGAACACCTCCGCGAGGAGCCGCGTCTCGGTGTTCGGGGACAGCCCGATACGCCGGCCGCGAAGCTGTTCGCTCGCACGCAACGCTCCGCCGAAGGCCGCCCGTGTCGTATAGAGAACGGCCATCGCGCGCTGATACAACACCGCGAGCGGTTCGATCGCCACGCCCCGCTCGATCGCGCTTGTCAGCGTCGCTGCCCCGACCACGCCGACATCGACCGCGCCCGCCGCGATGGCCTCCAGCGAGGCCCGCGAGCCGCGGTGGTGGACGAACTCAACGTCGAGTTGGGCCGTTCTGTATGCGTCTGCTGTCCGCGCCGCGTAAAAGGGAATCTGAAGGCCGTTCGGCAGCCAGTTGAATCCGACGCGGAGCGGTTCCTCGGACGGTTCCCCGGCGGTTCCGGTCTCGACGTCGGCAGATAGCGCCGACACGAGTCGGTCGGCCCGGCTCTCGTAGGCGCAACGCATTGCCGTTTCGGTCGTCACCTCGGCCGACCACGCCTTCGGCGGCCGACCCTGTTCGCTGTCGAGGGTGGACTCGACCACCAACCCGCGCTCGGCGAGCGTCGAAAGTGCGTCGATGACCGGCTGTCGCCCGAGTCCGGTCCCGACGCGGATCTCAAGCACCCTCGCGCGCGGGTCCTCGATCCGGTCGTCGGTGTCACGCCGGAGGAGGTACGTGAGCACCTGCGCCGGTTCGGCCCCGAGGCCGAGTCCGAGATCCGCCGCGAGACGCTCGTCGTCATCGTCCAACGTCCAGAACGCCTCGGTCCGCATCGCTACTTTGTTCCGCTCGAACGGATATAAAAGGCCCGCCCGCACCGAGGCGTTTGGCGTGCGATCGGGGTCCGTGTATAGAAGTTCGTAGGACGATTCTACAGGCGTGCCAACATACATGATAGTCGATGCAGAACGAAGGGCCATGGTCGAAAAACGACGGGTTGGCCTCGCCGTGTTGTTGGTCGTACTCCTCGCCGCGCTGCCGCTCGCCCCGGCGCTCGCCGGCGGCGTCGGTATCGACGGGCCGATCGGGAGCGTCGACGCACAGGAAGCAGGGGGCGGCGACGAGACCGGTGAAGCGGGCGAGGAAGACGAAGGCGGCATTGAGGGCGCAATCGAGAGCTTCATCGAGGCACAGGGCACCATCGGGGCGGTGATCGTGTTGATCGTCGGCGTCGTACTCCTGACGGCGTCTACGGAAAAACTCATCAGCTACCTCACGCGGGCCTCGCTCAACCTGAAGATGTCGCTGTTCGCGCTCGCGATCATCTTCACCGGCTTCGAGTTCGACGACACGATCCTCGCGCTCGTCCTCTCGTCCGGCGGACTGGAGGAGGCCGCGCTCGGATCGGCACTCGGGACGGGCCTGGCAATTATCGGTGTAACGCTCGCGCTCGCGGCGGTCGTCGAACCGTTCCCGGTCGACCTGCCGAAGGACTACATCGCCATTTTCGGCCTCGGACCACTCATCCTCGTTCCCTTTGTTCTGCTCGGGACGCTGACGGCTGTTCACGGGGTCGTCCTAACCCTGTTTTTTGTTTTCGCGTTCGGCTACTTTATTCTCCGAGAGCGCCAGCGCGACGTGCCGGTGTTCCGGGATTCGGAACTCGGAAAACAGCTCCGTTCGGACGGCGGGACTGCGACGCGTTCTGACACGCTCAAGGAGATCGCCGAGGAGCGGATCCTCGGCGACCTCGCGGACTCCGGGATCGTGTGGCTTTTGCTCTCGATCCTGGCACTCATCGGCATCGTCTTTTCGGCCATGCTCCTCGAGGGCGGATCCGAGGTCGTGATAGAAGGGTTCGGACTCTCCGGTACCGTCTTCGGGGCCACCGTACTCACTCTGATCCTCACCTTCGAGGACATCATGCTGACACTGGAGCCGGTCCGCCGGGGCTTCCCCGAGATCGGCGTCGGGAACGTCATCGGGAGCGTCCTGTTCTCGGTGACCGGCAACGTCGGCGTGATCATGTTCCTCAGCGACGTGAACATCTCGGATTCGGTCCTCACCTTCCACCTGCCGTTCATGATCGTCGTGACGGCGCTCGCCGCCTACTTCTTTTATCAGGGCCAGATCAAACGGTGGCATGGGGTCCTGCTCGGTAGCCTCTACATCGCCTACTGGGTGATCGCACTCGTTGTCTTTGGTGGTGTCCCACTCGGTGGATGAGTCCCGCGTTGAGTGGTCAATCCACCAATCGCACTGAGCGCTTCGCGAGGTCAGAAGATGGGTGTGCCAATCGTTCTATGACATCCTGATATTCCGGCTCCCGCTGGGTCGACCTCGCAGTTGTCGCCCTCGATGGCGTGCCGGTTCGTCGATAAGAGGGGTCCGAGCTATTCTTTGATGAACTGGTACGTCTCCTCGTCGTCGGAGTCGGCCGGTTCGATGTCGACGTAGCCATGCTCCGTGATCTCGTCGGGGAGCGCGCGCGTTGAACTGTACGCCGATGGAATCTCGAGCACCTGTCGGACGTCGATATCGAGTTCGTCCGTGGCCTGCTCAAGATCGTCCTGATCAAACGTGATGTCAGAGTCGGTGTCCGCGCCGGCCTCTACTTTGTTCTCGAACACGCGTACTAGTGTCGCGGGATACTTTCTCATACACAGGTGATCAGTCTTAACTAGATAATAAAGCTACTGCATGATATTTTCACACAAATAACGCCGTTCTCGAGAGTCATTCGATCCGGGACGATCCGGCATCGCCGTCCGCCTCGAAGCCGTCCTCGCGGTCACGGCGCTCGGCATCGACAGTCCCGATCGCCTCGTCGAAATGTGCCGCAGTAAGGTGAATCTCGTCCGTGTCCACCCCCTGGCCACCGACGAACTCCCGGACCGCGGTCATCGCCGCTTCTCGGCAGACAGCCTCGATGTCCGCGCCGACGTATCCCCCGGTTCTGGCCGCCAGTTCCCCGAGGTCAACGTCGCCGGCGAGCGGCCGGTCGTCGGTGTGGACGTCGAATATCTGCCGTCTGGCGTCGCCGTCGGGGATGCCGACGCGAATGTGTCTGTCGAAGCGACCGGGGCGAAGCAACGCGTCGTCGACGAGATCGGGGCGGTTCGTGGTCGCGATCACCACGACGTCCTCGAGTTCCTCGAGGCCGTCCATCTCGGTCAGAAACTGTGAAACGACGCGTTCGCTCACGCCCGAGTCGCCGCTGACGCCGCCGCGTTCGCCCGCGATAGCGTCGATCTCGTCGAAGAAAACGACGGTGGGGGCGTTGGTTTTGGCTTTCTCGAAGATCTCGCGTACGCCCTTCTCGGACTCTCCGACGTACTTATCGAGCAGTTCCGGCCCCTTCACCGAAATAAAGTTGCTCGCCGCCTCGTTGGCGACCACTTTCGCGAGGAGCGTCTTGCCCGTTCCGGGCGGGCCGTGTAGCAAGATTCCCTTCGCCGGGCTGAGGGAGACGCGCTCGAAGGCGTCGGGATGTTCGAGGGGCCACTGGACGGTCTCGCGGAGCCGGTCGATGGTTCCCTCGAGGCCGCCGACGTCGCCCCACGTCACGTCGGGGACTTCGACAAAGACCTCCCGAAGTGCCGAGGGGTCGACGCCAGCGATGGCGGCGTCGAAGTCGGTCGGCCCGACCCGAATCGATCCGATGGCCGCCGTGTCGAGAGCCTCATCGTCGGTCCCAAGCCCATTTCGCCGCAGGGCGTTGACCGCCGCCTCGTCGACGAGGCGCTCGAGGTCGGCTCCGACAAACCCGTGTGTGCGCTCGGCGATCCGTTCGAAGTCGATGTCGTCGGCGAGTGGCACCGCCCGCGTTAGGACCGGTAGGATCCGGCGGCGATCGTTCCGATCGGGGACGGGCACCGCGATCTCGCGGTCAAACCGGCCGCTCCGCCGGAGCGAGGGGTCCAGCCGTTCCGGGTCGGTTGTCGTCCCGACGACCGCGACCCGCGAGCGGGGATCGTGGTCGTCGAGGGCGGCAACGAGTCGGGCGATCCGGCGGCGGTCCAACTCGCCCGCCCGCTCGCCGGTCAGGGCATCGAGGTCGTCGAAAAGGAGGATCGACGGGGCGCGTTCTTCGGCCTCAGAAAGCGCGTTCTCGAAGGCGTTTTGCCCGTCGTCCGTGTCGGCGACTGCCTGCGAGCCGGATCGCTGTATCAACTCAAGATCGGCTTCCTCGGCGAGCGCCTGCACGAGCAGGGTCTTTCCGGTCCCAGGGGGACCGTGCAACAGCACGCCGCCCGGCGGCCGAACGTCGAGCGCATCGAAGGCTTCAGGGTCCGACAGCGGCGCCTCGACGGTCTCTTTGAGTTCTTCGACAACCGACTCCATCCCGCCCACATCATCGAATCCCGATACGGTCGCATCCCCGGCCAGCCGTGTGAAGGGTTTCTCGAACGATTCCCCCGAATACCGAACGGAGGTCCACTCCTCGATGGTGACAACGCCGTCGGGTTTGGTGTCGGCGACGTGGATACGTGCGCCGTGGTCGGAGGCGGCCGTGTAGCCCTTTGCAGGGTTGTCATCCTCGAGCGTCAGGGTCTGTCCGGCAACGATTGGTCGGTTCGTGACCGCGTCACTGATCTCGAAGGCGGCCGCCTCATCGATGTTCGGCGGCAACGAGAGCGTCACGCGTTTGGCCGGGGCGGGATCGACCGCCGTCACCGTTACCGCCTCGCCGCGCTCGGCATCGAGCGAGCGCCGTCGGACCGTCTGCGGGAGCCGGATCTCGTCGTCACTGGTCGTGGCGCTTGTCCCGGCCCGCACCCGAACGGCGGCGACCGATCCGTCGTTCTCGATTCGGACGACATCGCCGTCACCCACTCCGAGGGAGTCCATCGCATCCGCAGTGAGGACGGCGCGTTCGGTATCGTCCGACCGAAGGGCCGGCTTGACGAGCAGTTCCATCAGTGCATATCTCGGCGGGCCTGCCATATCAAATCGAGGGGTGGCAGATGAGCTACTCAATCAGTACCCGGGGGCGGTATGAAAATTTCACATCTTTGCCAGCGATTTGTTTAATAGTAACGTTTAATGCGTATGGAAAGCATTGTGAGCATGCTTCATGGTAGGTACGTACAAGCCACAGATCACCGACCGCGATCGGGAGATCCTCGCGACGGAGTTTGATGTCGAAACCCCGGAGTCCGATCCGGGGACTGCGCTCGACGAGTTGAGTGAAGCCGTGAGTGCGGGGGAAGATACGGAGTTCGCATCCATGGGGGCAGCCATCCGGGATGACCTGACCGGCTCCCTCGACGCGGACACCCTCGATTCCGCGCTGACCGACCTCGAGGCGGTTCTCGAGGACGCAGAATCGGTCCGGGAAACAGGTGTCCCGGAACGATATGGCCCGGGCGATGAGGGGGTAGAGGAACTGTACCGCGAACTGATCGCCCCCGTGTGGGATGCATATCACCATCTGGTCGACGTGGGGTTCTTCGAAAGCCTCGAGGAGAACCTTCCTGCGTTCACCGAATCACACATCGACCATACAGCGAGAGGCGTGCTCACTACGGACGTTCTGACGGACGACCTAGCCGAGCTCGGGTTCGACGATCACGAGCGAACCGCGCTGTTGCTCGACGTCATCACCAACAACACCCGGCTGTCACACTGGGTTCCAGTGGGGGAGATCCCCGAGGGCGTCGAGTTCGATGTCGACTACGTCCCGCCGCTGTATCATCGTGCTGTCGGTGGCGGGCTGTTGTGGATCAAAGCGCTCGATCGACACCTCAAACAGAAGGAAATCCTACTCACCGAGTCGATCATCGACGATGCGTTCTGGCGGACAAAGGCGCTCCTCGGCGGTATGCACGTGTTCCTGCGTGCCGCCCACGATGTCGCCGATGGCGACGGCGAGTTGACCGACGAACAGGTCGTCGCCGCGCTCAGTTCCGGAGCCGCCATCACCATCGTCAATCAGGAGGAACTGATGCAGGAGGCCTTCTGGATCCACGAGGAGAAACGCGCGCCATCGCCGGCGAGATAACCACGGACACAGATCTAATACACAACAATGGCAGTCGAAGAAGAAGACGAAGCGATTAAGGCAGCGAGCGAAACGATCGTCGAGGAGACGGACCTCGGGTATCAGGTGTTCAACGCGCCCGACGAATCTGTCCTCGATCAACACGACACGGACCGAATTCCACGACTCGACGTGACCCAGGAGATGCTCCTGGACAGCGAAGACCCCGAGAGCTGGTTGATGTTCGGAAACAACTACGAGGGGCACCGCTACACCACCGCCGACATCATCACGAAGGACAACGTCGACGAGTTGGAACTCGAATACGAGATGACAGTCGGGGCCAACTCCAGCATGGAGGGATCACCGATTGTCGTGCCCGGCGACCCGCCGATCATGTACCAAGCCAACGGGCCGAGCCACGTCAAGGCCATCGACGCCCGTGAAGGTGAGGTCCTCTGGAGTTACACCTATCCGGCGCCGGAGGACGCAGTGCTCTGTTGTGACGACAACAACCGCGGCGTCGCGGTGTACGAGGACAAGATCTACATGACCTCGCTCGACTCGGGCGTACAGGCGCTCGATCGCTACACCGGCGAGGAGCTGTGGTACACGTCGACGGAAGACTACAAGGAAGGGTACTCCTCGACGTGGGCGCCGATTATCTACGACGGGATGCTGTTCACCGGTTCGGCCGGCGGCGAGTACGGCGTCCGTGGCTTCCACTGTGCGCTCGATGCCGAGACCGGCGAGGAACTGTGGCGGCTGACGACCTGTCCCGAGGAGGAGTGGGTCGGCGAATCGTTCCAGCAGTCCGGTGGCACCAACTGGATGACACCGACGCTGGATACCGAGCGCGAACTGCTCTACTTCAACGTCGGAAACCCCAGCCCGGACTTCAACGGAACCGTCCGACCGGGACCGAACCGAAACACCTGCTCGACCATCGCCGTCGACATCCACACCGGCGAGATCCAGTGGTCCCATCAGGAGTCCGCCCACGACATCTGGGACTACGACGCGGGCATGATGCGGATGCTGCTTCGCGACATCGAGGTCCCCCACCGCGACTACGAGGGCGATGTCGTCTACAGCGCCGGGAAGACCTCTTGGTCGTACGTGATGGAACCCGAGACCGGCGATCTACTGGTTCGTGGCGAGCCGATTACCCAGCAGATCAACTTCTTGGAGATGGTGCCGCACGTCGACGAGGAACGGGAGTACGTGATGCTTCCCGGCCTACTCGGCGGGCAGGACTGGCAGCCGGCCTCGTACAACCCCGAGACCGGGCTGTGCTATCATAAGACGCTCAACACGCCGCACTCGGTGAAGTGGCGCAACGAGGAGTACAAGCCGGGCGAGAAGTTCTGGGGCGGCGTCGTCGACGTCGAACCCGACGAGGAAGACATCCCGGACGACTACAACGGCCACATCAGCGCCATCGCCGCCGTTGACCCGAGCACCGGACAGGTCGTCTGGCGCGACTGGATCGACAGCGACCGCTACCTGTGGGGCGGCACGCTGACGACGTCGACCGGGCTGCTCTTCGCCGGCACGCAGAACGGTGACCTGATCGCCTACGACGGTGAGAGCGGCGATCGCCTCTGGGAGTTCGACCTCTCGGATAAGGCCATCTCCGGCGATCCGATCTCCTGGTACGACTCCGAAACCGAAAAGCAGTACATCGCCATCCAGCTCGGCGGAAGCGGCTTCGTCGGACGCGGCCCGCGCGGGGACAAACTCGCCGTCTTCTCGTTGGCTGCCTGATCGACGCGACGCGAACCGGACAGTTTCGCCTTTTTTTGACGACACATATATGAGACGCCTTGACAAGATATACCCATGACAATGAAAGATATCAGCGCACTCGACGAACTCGAACGGGCGGTCCGCGAGGAGCCAACCGTCATCAACGCGGCCGAGGACCGCCTTCGCGAACAGCTCGAATCGGATCAGCCCGACGACCGAATGGACGCCGGCCGGGCGTTGCGGGCCGCAGCGGAGCACGACCCCGAACTTGTCGTCTCTCATGAGGAGACGTTCGTCGAGTTTCTCGCCAGCGACAACGGCTCGCTCAGGCTCTCCGGGGCCATCGGACTCGCGGAACTCTCCGGACTCGATCCCGAACGGCTCGAACACGCCGTGCCACAACTCGTCGACGCGCTCGAGGAGACCGTCGCGCCGTCGATCGAGGAGGCGATCGTTCGAACGCTCACGCGGGTCGGAATGGTCGATCCGGAGGCGGTGGTGGCGGCCGATCCGGTCGTCGCCGCCCGCTTACCTCAAGCGACGCTCCCTACACAGATCGCCATTCTCCGCTCGTTCGTCGGAACAGTCGCCAAGTGTCCCGAACTGTTCGACGCGACAACGGCGGCCTATGCGGAGGCGACGGAGGCGGATCGACAGATCATCTCCCGGTGTGCCGTTCGGGCGTTGGCGACGGTCGCGTCGGCGGACCCGAGCGCGGTCCCAAGCCGGCAACGGGTGCTCTCGCGCGCGGAGGAGCTTCGAGCGATCGCCGAGTCGGACCCCCGGCCCGGCACCGGACGCGAGATTCAGGCGGCCGCGCGAGCACTCACGTGGGCACTGGAGGGCGAGGGGCGGACGCGACCGCTAAACACCTGAGCCGCGAAACAGCTCCCCCATTTGTCGGTCCAAACCTACCGATTCAGCACCGTCTCGCGAACGTAGGGCGACATGACCGCATTGAAGACCACTTTTAGCTCGTCGCTTTCGGGGGTCGCTGTGCACGTCAACAGGAGGCCTCGTTCCTCGATTTCTTCGTCGGTCAACAGCAGGTTGATGTCCATATCGGCCTCTCCCTCGTAGAGATAGGCCGTACAGGTCGCACAAGAGCCGGCCCGACACGAGGAGGGCCACGCAAGCCCCTCGTCGGTCGCGGCCACGAGGATCGGCTCGTCGCGAGGAACCTCAAGCGATCCGTAGCGCTCCTCCGGAATGGAGGCGGCCGCAGCCTTCTCGAAGAGGTCGTCGTCTTCGAGGCCCCACTCGTGGCGAGCCACCGCCCGGTAGTCGAGGTACTCGACCCGTGAGGGCGGTCGGTCCTCCGAGGACGTCTCCGGTTCGACAGCGGGGAGATCAATCCCCATCTCAGTCCTCGGCCGGCGGCTCGCGGCCGCGGCCGGGGGCGTCGTTCGCGACGAGCGGGAAAGCGTTGAATATGATCTGGATTCGGTCGCTCTCCGGGTAGGCCGTACAGGTGAGCCGAACCCCGTCTTCGACCTGTTCGTCAGTCAGCGCGAGATTCATGTCCATCTCGACGTCGCCGCTTTTTACGATCGCGGCACAGACGTTGCAGGTACCGGATCGACACTGCGAGCCCCAACTGAGATCGTTCGCCTCCGCAGATCTGAGGATTGTTTCCTCCCTGTCGATCTCGACCCGGCCGTATCGGTCGTCGTCGAGGTTCGCACGCGCGGCCTTATCAAAGAGATTGTCGTCGTCGATGTCCCAACCGTGTTTGACGATGGACCGATAGCTGAGGTATTCCATCTCCGCCGGCGGGAGATCCTCGCCCTCGTCGTCGGAGTCGGTGTCGGCACCCGGACCCACGGCGGGGAGTTCAATTGACATGATATGCGATATGTACACACATGGTTATAATTTTTGTGCGATCGGCGCGAAAATTCGTAAGGTGTCATTCCCCGCCTGGACTCCGGTCATGAGTCGTTCCCGACCGCTCCCACGACGATCGTGTAGCCGTCGTCGCGCTCTCTGACGGTTTCGACGTCGAAGCCCGCCGTCGAGACTGCTGTCCGCCAGTACGTCGCCGGATCGGCGTCCTCGTCGTGGGGGTACGGTAACGCGAGCACACCGACGTGTCCGTCGGGCGCACAGACCCGATAGGCTTCCTCAAGCGCCCGATCGGCAGCGTCGGCCGGCAGATCGTGGAGGACCCGACACATCGTCACGATGTCGACGGTTCCGCCGTCGATCGGGAGCCGGGCGGCGTCGCCGCGGAGCGCCGCGGCGTTGAGGCCGGCGATCCGGGCGTTCCGCTCGGCCAGCTGGCCGCCGTTGCCGAGGATGATCCGGTCGTCGAAGGTGTCCAAGCCGATGACAGAACACGATGCCGGGACGGCGGGGGCGAGGCCGACGAGCGATCGCCCCGTCCCACAACCGATATCAAGCAGCCGGTCGGCACCGGATATCTGCAGTTCGGCTGCAAGCGCCTCGTACTTCTCGCGGTCAAGCACCCATGGCGGCGGCGAGGCGAGTGCCCTGACCGCACTACCAGCCGTTGAGACGCCCCACAGCGCCGCTATCGCGCCAAGCGCGCCCGCAAGCCGTCCTCGGCGGCGAGCAGCGAGAACGCCAGCGGCGATCGTGACTACACCGAGAACGATCCGTCGACCTCGCTCCCGCCAGTGGTACAGCCCAAAATAGTACGGCAAGTGGTCACGCCGGTCGCCGCGGGTCATTCGCCCGACAGGGGCTCACCCCGTCGGGTTACCTTAGTCGCCGGGAGTCCGGCGCGGTCGGCGTGCTCGTGGACCGCCGCCTCGCTCTCGGCGCGATACCGGCAGAAGGTGCCCACGATCCCGCCGTCGTCGTCGGCCAGCACCTCGGATTCGACCCAACTGATTTCGGTGCCCTCCTCGCGGAGTTCTTCGAGCGCTTCGCCGGACGCGTCGGCGGCGGCGGCGAGTTCATCATCGGTGATCGGCTCCGGAAGTTCCCGGAGGATCAGGTATTCATCGGTTTCCGTCATAGTCCACCGTAGCGCACAATCTCAACACGTGTAAACGTTACCCACGGTTGTGGGCAAAACGGCTCGGCGAACCTCACCGCTCCGATTCCGTCCGGCCGATCCGCCCGGCGTACTCCCGTATCGGCGGCGCGTCGCGATCGACGTACTCGTTGGTCCAGACCGAGCCGGGATCGACTGGCCCGGACAGCAGGTTCGTCTCCGCGAGCATCCCGGCGAGTCGCTCCCACCGGTCGGCCTGGTGGACACCCCACCCGGCTTCGGCGACGTGGTCCGTGTACTGGAGACCCTCTGCCGCCGCGAGGAACTTTTGCGTCTCGATGTCGCGGCGGCGTTCGAGCGTGGCGTTGCGGGCCACTAGCGCGTCGATAGCGGTCTCTGGGTCGTTTGTCGCATCGATCCACCCGCGGGCGATCGCCCGCAGGAGCGACCGAACCGTCTCGGGATCCTCGGCCGCGAACTCGCGGTTGACGACGAGCATCATTCCGTAGACGCCAAGCGCCTCGCCGAGCGGCAACTCGTCGGCGATCCGGTCGTACTCGGCTTCGAGTTCGGCTCCGTTGGTGACGACACCGACGGCCGCGTCGACGCTTCCGTCGAGCACCTGATGTTCGACGCGGTGGTGGGTGTTCGGATCGACATCGAGGAGCTCAACCGAGTCGCGCACGCCGGCGGATTCAAGCGCTTGTGCGGCCAGGATGCGCGTCTTCGTCGCTGAGGGGGCGACCGTCCGCCCGGCGAGTTGGGACAGATCGGTCAGCGGTTCGCCGAACGTGTCGCGAAGGGTGTAGATCGCCGCCGGCGTCCGTTTCGTCAGCGCGGCCGCCGCGAGCGGGTCGAACCCCTCGCTGGCCTTCGCAAGGACCGCGCTTGCGCCCGCAAGCCCGACATCGCTTCGGCCACGGGCGGTCTGTTCGGCGGCGAACGGCGAGCCGTGACCCTCGACGAAGGCGATGTCGAGGCCCTCCTCCTCGTAGTAGCCCCGCTCTCTGGCGAGGAAATACGGGGCCTGAAATCCGTTCGGCTCCCAGTTGAGCTGGAACGTGACAGATTTCATAGCGGATCAACGGGACGGAAGGTACCCTCGGGGATCCGGTCGACGCCGAGCGCATCGGCCCCGGCGACCGACCGGAGGTGTTCGAACAGCTGTTCCATCCCGTCGATCGTCTCGTCGTTCCACCCGCGGACGACCATCGCGCGCCAGCCCTCTCGGACCGCGGCCACTATCTCGGGATCGTCGTAGCTCATCAGCTTCTCGCCGATCTCGTCCCAGAGAGCGTCCTCCGCGATGAGCCGATCAACGACGTCCCCGTAGGCGGCCGCGAACCGGCGGGCGGTGTCGGTGTGCGCATCGAGGAACGAATCACTCGTGAGAAACGTCGATACCGGGACCCGGTTGTCGGTCTCGGCGAGCCGCTGAACGATGTCCGAGACGGGAAACACCTCCTCGTAGGGGCCCCGTTCGGTGATCTCGGGGACGATCGGCCAAAACTGCAACACGGCGTCGACCTCGCCGTCGTGAAGCATCTCGGTCAGCCCGACCTTCGAGCCGGCTTCGACCGGCGTTGCCGTCTCGTCGGGGTCGAACCCGTGGTACTGCCGGCAGGCGGCTCTAACGAGGATCCAGTTCTTATCGAGGCGTCGAACGACGCCGATCCGGTGGTCCGAGAGGTCGGCGAGACCCTCGATAGCTGTATCCTCCGGCGCGACGAGGCCGCCGACGGTCCGGCCGTAGGGGTGAAACGCGACGATGTTCGCCCCTTCGGCGCGCTCGCGGGCGGTCGAGATGTAGTCGATGTCGATCAGGTCGGCCTCGCCGTCTTGGAGTCGGGCCTCGACGGTTTCCATCCCGCCCTCGAGTTCGTCAGAGACCAACTGGACGTCGAGGTGAAAACCGTGTTCGTGATCGAGCCCGAGGCGCTTCATCGTGTACAGCATATAGCGCGGGCTCCCGTTGTGTTCGAAGCGCGCGCGCATCACCGGCCTATCGCCAGGGTCGTCGTGGTGGGCGTCCAGCGCCCGCTGTTGGCGCCCGACGTTCATCGTCCCACCGGAGCGACGATGGCGTCGATGTCGGCGTCGGCGTCGATAAGCTGGCGGCGCTTCATCCACGACAACTGCTCGTCGAGTTCGTCGTGTTCGGCCAGTTCCGGAGGTTCGTACCGCGGCACCTCGATCCGCGACAGCAACTCGTCGTAGTCGACGTCCTCGAAGAGTTCCGGGGCGATCTCGGCGTCGGCCTCAAGCATCCCGAGGTACGCCTCGCGGTAGGCGTCGGGATCGGCGTTAATCGCCTCGGCGGCGCGGGCGTATCCCTCGATAAACCGATCAAGGACGTCCCGGTCGATGGCGTCGGCTCCAACGATGCCCATGTGGTTCTCGAACTCGAGTACCGGTCGGTAGCCGAGCTCCTCGGCAAGCGTGCTCTGTGGCTCCAGAAGCGAGACTGCCTCTACCTCGCCGTTTTCGAGCGCTCGGAGCCGGTCGGTCGGCATCCCGTGGTGCTCGATCTCGACGTCCTCCGGCGAGAGGTGCTCCTCTAGAGCCCTGATCGCGGTGTACTCTTGACCGGTTCGCTTGTTGATGCCGACCGGCACGTCCGCGAGGTCGGACGGCTCCGTGATGTCGCTGTCGGGCTGGACGTAGACGGTGTAAGGCTGATCGGCGAAGGTTCCCTTCGCGACGATGCGACCGTCGTCCATTCGCCAGGTCCGTTTAATACTCTCCCACTTGCAGATCGGGTAGACATCGACATCGTGGTCGTCCGTCAGCGACTCCTCGGCGGGAATGTACTTCCAGTCAACGTTCTCGCGGTCGCGTTCGGTCAGTTCGACGTCCAAGCCGGCCTGTTCGAAGTAGCCCTCCTCGACGGCCACCTTCTGTGGCAACATGAAGGAGTAGGGCAGGTGAAACAGTTGTACAGTGTCACACATACTCGCTCTATTTCGGTATCTTCACATAGTTACTTAAAACTATTGAGGTAACCTTTAAGTAACAAAGCTGCGCAAGGGAATATCATGCAGCAAGTGAGCGAAGCGGGCCGCGAGTACGAGGAGGCATCCCCTGACGTTTATCTCGCCGACCTCGCCGCCGGGGAGAAATCAAGTATGAAGCACTGGCGGATCGAACCCGGGGCGACACTTCCGATTCACCGCCACGACAACGAACAGATCGGCTTTCTCATCTCTGGCGAACTCACCGCAATTCTCGAAGACGAGGAAATAGAGCTGTCACCCGGAGACTCATACGCCTTCGAGAGCGGCGAACTCCACGGCGCAGAAAACCGCGGCGACGAACCGGCGGTCGGGATCGGCGTGCTATCGCCGCCGCGTTCCTCGCCCAACTGGGCGCAGTCGACGGCGACGACCGACGACGCCGGCACGGTTACGTCGGTCGGGTCGGACGACTGACTGGCGCAGCCAACTGGACTATCCGGACCGCTCCGGAGAATCGGCCGTCGGAACAGTGCCGTCGTCGCTCCACCCACGGCGTTCGTAGTACGCTGACAGTTCGGACGCAAGCCCCGGGAGTTCGTACGGGAGCGTGTCGTCGGCGCGGTCGAACCCTCGCTCGTTGTTGAACCGCCGTTCGAGATCCACGATCCGTGCCCCTACCGCCTGGAGTTCCTCGACGGTACTGTCGAGCAGCGCCGCCAACCGCGCTTCGGTAAGAAATCCCCGCGAGAACTTGCAGGCGATCGCCGAGTCGAGGACGGCGTTTTTGTTTTCCCGCTCGACGAGGAGGTCGGCCTTGCCGGCGACGCCGTCGCGGTCGATCGCGCGCTCGCGGTCGACGAGTGGGTACTCGTGGACGTACATTGATCCATAGAGGTGGTCTGCGCCACGGTTCGAGGTCGCGAAGGCGAGCGCCTGCCCGTTGAGCGTCCGGCCGTCGTGTGCGGCGAACTCCATGCCCTTCGCGGTCCAATCCTTGACCCCCAACCGGTCGTGGATCCGGTGGATACCCTCCGCGAGCGTGTCGCCGATCCCCTCGCGGTAGGCGATTCGCTCTACGAGGTCGGCGAGTAACTCGGCGTCGCCGAGTGCGTCCTCGCTTGCGAGGTACGCCGAGACGACATCGCCACAGGAGATCGTGTCCAATCCGAGTTCGTCACAGCGCTCGTTAGCTTTCATTACCGCGGCGAGGTCGTCAACGCCGGCGTTGGAGCCGAACGCCATCACCGTCTCGAACTCCGGGCCCTCTGTTTCGAGGCCGGCGTCGTCGCGGGTCGGCAGTTTGCACGCGAACGCACACGACGAGCAGGTTCCCTTCTTGTACTTTTTTTCCTCGATCGCGTCGCCGCCGATCGCCGACGCGCCCTCGAAGGACGATTCGGAAAAGTACCGCGTCGGCAACGCCTCGATCTCGTTGGCGAACTCCGTCAGCCCGGCGGTCCCCTGTCGTTTCATGATGTGGTCGCTCTCGGCGGCCTCGCGGTGAACCTCGTCGGCGACCGAGGGAAACTCGATCCGGTGAGGCGAGTCACCGGCGAAGGTGAGACACTTCACGTTCTTCGACCCGAGGACGGCACCGAGGCCACCGCGACCGAACGCCCGCGTCCCGGAGGTCATCATTGAGGCGAACCGAACCTCGTGGTCGCCCGCAGGGCCGATACAGACGACTGCGTCCGCTCCGACTCCTCGTGCCTCGCCGACGTGCGCAACGACGGTCGACACCGTTGCCTCCGCCAGTTCGGGAACGGGGTCGAACGCGACGCCGTCGTCGGTGACGTGCACCCAAAGCGGCGTGTCGCTCCGACCGACTAACTCGAAAGCCGCATATCCCGTGTCGGCGATGTTCCGAGAGACGAACCCGCCGGCGTTCGACGACAGCAGCCCTTCGGTCAACGGCGACAGCGCTGTTGCCGATGTTCGCCCCGTAAAGCTCGTCGTCGAGGCCTGCATCGGCCCGATGGCGACGTACAGCCGGTTTTCGGGTCCCAGCGGATCGGCGTCGAACGGGATCCGATCGAACGCGAGTTTGGTCCCGACGCCGCGGCCCCCGAGGAACTCCGCGAGGATGTCATCGATGTCGGACTCCTCGCTTTGGCGCGTCCCAACGTCAAGCGTGAGCAGCGGCCCGAGAGCGTGTCGCATATACACACGATCCGGCCGGCCGGATATAACGTTTGTTCGCCCCCGAAGAGATATGAGCCGATGCGCCCAGAGGAGAGGTATGGATGCCGTCGATCACATCAACGTAGACGTGGATGACTTGGAGGCGTGTTACCCGTTCTACCGGGATCAGTTGGACCTGGACCTGCTGCGGCCACCCTCGGACTTTCAGGGTGAGCACGCGATGTTCGACGTCGGTGGGACCGTGTTGACGCTTGCGGAAACCGGACGCGCCGACGGCTGGCACGGGCGTATCGACCATCCCCTCGACAAGGCGCATATCGCCTTCGAGACCGGTCGGGACGACTACGAGCAGTTCCTCAAGCAACTCGACGGACAGTTTCCGAAGCAAGGGCCCTACGATTGGGACGAGTTCGAGGGGTTCTATTTTCTCGATCCAGACGGGAACCTCCTCGAGGTGATCACGTACGACCCGGTTCCGGCGGGCGTCGATCGGACGCTCTTGACCCACGACGACATCTGAAGCCGGTCACCGTCGGGCGATACAAACGGCTACGGCGAGGAGTCGCCGCTGCCGTCAGCAGTGATGACACCCTTGTCGTGGGGGTCCTCTTGGGCGTTCTGGAGGTAGTTCCTGCCCTCCTCGGACTGCCAGAGGAGTTCGTCAAAGATGGAGGCCTGGCTGTGGAACTTGTGGACGGTCGGGAGTTTCGTGTTGTCGAACTGGGCGATGAGACCGCCGTGCTTTTTGAAGAAGTGATGGATCCACCGCTCTGCCTCCCGGTCGGTGTTGAACTGCATGAGTAGCTGCCAGTGATAGTAGCTGTCGGCGTTGAAGAACATGACCACGTGGGGATCCTCCATGAGTTCCCAGTAGCATTCTTCCCACTGCTGTTCGAAGTTCGGGTAGTGGAAGGCGACCCGGAATAGGTGGGTGTTGAAGATGTCCTCGTTCGGGAGGATGACCTCGCGGAACGCGTCTTGATCGGCCATTTCGTGCAGCAGTTCGTTGACGCGGTTGTGCGACAACTCGATTCCGTACTCCTCCTCGAGAATATCCCTTATTTCGCGGACGGGGGCCGTCGGGTTGTCAATACGGGTTTTTAACAGAACGAGATCCCGTGGCGAGAGATCCGCATCGAAATCGTCGGTCCTACGATTCATTTCGGGGCTTATAGATGATATATTGAGTTGTTACATAAGTCTTCGCGTCGAGACGCGCCAATCTACGATTTCGGACCGCCGGTTTGAATTGCATACGGTTTCATACCGGGGCGAAGCAAGGGTATGATTTCCAGAAAGTGGGTTTTGAAGACATTCTATGGAAAATTGTGGTGTAGAGACGGCCGCGGTTACGATCGCTCGAGATTGAAGTTTATTGTCTTCGTCCGGGTGTATGCCTCCAGCGTCTCCCGGGCGGTTTCGCGACCCATGCCTGACTGTTTGTATCCACCGAAGGGCTGGCCGGCGGGGAAGGTGTTGTACTGGTTCACCCAGATGTTCCCGGCCTCCATGTCTCGCGCCGCGCGGTGAGCGTCCTCGAGATCCTCGGTGACGATACCTGCTGCGAGGCCAAAATCGATGTCGTTTGCGCGGTCAATCATGTCGTCGTACTCAGACCACTCGAAGAGCACTTCGACGGGCCCGAAGATCTCCTCTTGGACGACACGGCTCTCGTGTGGGACGCTCTCAATGACGGTCGGTTCGACGAAGTACCCTGCCTCAAGCCGCCGATCCGTCGCCGGTCCGCCGGTGAGGACCTCCGCGCCGGCGTCCTCGGCTAACGAGATGTAGTGCTCGGTCCGGTTTCGTTGGGTATGGGTGATCTCCGGCCCGAGATCCGTCGACTCCGAGAGCGGGTCGCCGATCGTGAGTGATTCGGCCGCCGCCACGAACGCCGAGGTGAACCGGTCGTAAACGTCCTCGTGGACAAACAGCCGCGTTCCGGCACAACAACACTCCCCGCAGTTGAAGAACATCGCCTCGGTCGCAACGTCCACCGCGGTCCCGATATCGGCGTCCGGGAACACCACGATCGGGCTCTTCCCGCCGAGTTCCAGCGTGAGATCGGTGATGTTGTCGGCGGCGTCCTTCATGACTCCCTTACCAGTCTCGACCGCCCCGGTGAAAGCGACCTTCCCGATCCGGTCGTGTTGGACAAGTGCGCGCCCGGCCTCGGGACCGTACCCCATTATTACATTTACTGTCCCATCGGGGAGTAGATCACCGGCCAAGTGAAGCAACTCCACGACCGAAAGCGGCGTCTCCTCGGCCGGCTTGAGAACGATTGCGTTGCCGGCGGCCAGCGCCGGGGCGAGTTTCCACGTCGCCATGAGTAACGGAAAGTTCCAAGGGATAATCCCGGCGACGACGCCGTAGGGCTCCCGAAGCGTCTCGACGTGTTGGCCGTCGCCACCCGGTACCGTCTTCCCCTCAAGAGACCGGAGCACGCCCGAAAAGTACCGGAAGTGGTCGGCGACCAACTCGACGTCAGTCCTGGCCTCGGTGATCGGCTTGCCGTTGTCCAATACGTCGATCCGGGCGAGGCGCTCAGCGTTCGCCTCAATGCGGTCGGCGATCCGTCCCAGCGTCCGCTGTCGCTCGCTCGGGTCGTACTCACCCCACGACTCGAACCCCCGCCAGGCGGCGGTGACTGCCCGTTCGACATCGGCTGCGTTGGCCGCCGGCGCTGACGCCAACGGCGTGTCTGTCGTCGGGTTGACGATCTCAAGTCGCTTTTCAGAGTCGCTTTCTATCCACTCACCGTCTATATATAATCGAAGCTCCTCGTCTCGGATCAACTCGTCGGCAGCCCGGCGGTGTCGGTCCCGAACCGCCGCCATGTCATCCGATATCCGGAGTGGTTCGTCCATTCGGTTCATTAACCGTGATATTTGTGTATATAAATATCTTTTCACGAGCACCAAACCGGTCATGTCGGCAGTCCCCGGACGACCGACCGACGTGGTGCCGGATTGGTATCGAACCTCGCATTCACCCCCTGAAACTGATTACGAAATACGGTTTAATGGCATTAGGTATTACAATCTACGTTTGTGACCCCGAACGTAACCGCAAACAGTTTCACATCAAGGGTAACGCCTAACATCTAGCAGACCATATACAATCATGTACGATAACATGACAGACTTAGGCGGATTCCACGACCACATCGCTCGCGTCGATCTTTCCGACGAGAATGTCGATTACGAGAGCATCGATCAAGAGGACGCGGAAAAGTACATCGGGGCCCGCGGCCTCGGCGTCAAGTACGTCTTCGATCAGGGGCCGGAGGTCGAGCCCCTCGAGCCGGAGAACCTCCTAGCGTTCATGAACGGGCCCCTCACCGGGACCCAGGTAACCATGAGCGGCCGGATCGCAGTCTGCACCAAATCGCCGCTGACCGGAACCGTCACCGATTCCCACCACGGCGGCTGGTCCGGCGCTCGGCTCAAGTGGGCCGGCTTCGACGGCCTGCTGTTCGAAGGGAAAGCCGACAAACCGGTGTACGCCGTCGTCGAGGACGGCGAAGTCGAACTCCGGGACGCCTCCCACCTGTGGGGCCACGGCTTCCACGACACCCGAGACGCCATCGAAGAGGAGGTCGAGGGCTCCTTCGGCAAGAACCTCTCCGTGATGGGCATCGGCGAGGCCGGCGAGAACGAGGTGCGGTACGCCGCCATCATGAACGAGGACGACCGCGCCTCGGGCCGGGGCGGTACCGGCTGCGTGATGGGATCGAAAAATCTCAAGGCCGTCGTCGTCAAGGCGAGGACTGACATGCAGAAGCCAGCCGACTCCGAGACGTTCCGGGAGGGCCACAAGCAGGCCATGGAGCTCATTCAGGAGTCCGAGGTGACCGCCCCCAACGAGGGCGGCCTCTCGATGTACGGGACGAACGTCCTGATGAACGCCACCGAGGAGATGTCGGGACTGCCGACCAACAACGGCAAGTATACGTCGACCGGCGACGCCCGCGACGGTGGGTTCCGCGACAAGGAGAGTTTCGACGCCGAGGCGGTCTCCGGGGAAAACGTCCGCGAGAACATCCTCGTCGACGAGCCGACGTGTCACTCCTGTCCGGTCGCCTGCAAGAAGGAAGTCGAGGTCGACGTGATGCACAAAGGCGAGGAGATGAACGTCCGCACCGAGTCCTTCGAGTACGAGTCGGCGTGGGCGCTCGGCCCCAACGCCGGGCACACCGACCGCGACGAGATCGCGCTCATGCTCCAGCGGTGTAACGACCACGGTCTGGACACCATCGAGGCCGGCAACATGCTTGCGATGGGCATGGAGATGACCGAGGCGGGCAAGTTCGACGACCTTGACGAAGGCATCGACTGGGGTGACTCCGAGGAGATGGTCGAGATGCTCTCGAAGATTGCGACCCGCGAGACGGAACTCGCGGACCTGCTGGCCGAGGGGGCGCGCCGCGTCGCCGACCGCATGGACGCCCACGATAACAAGCTCTCGGTGAAGGGCCAGACGATCGCGGCCTACGATCCCCGCTGCATGAAGGGGATGGGCATCGCCTTCGCGACCTCGAACCGCGGAGCGTGTCACCTGCGTGGTTACACGCCGGCTGCCGAGATTCTCGGCATCCCGGAGAAGGTCGATCCCGTCGAGTGGGAGGGCAAAGGCGAGTTGACGGCAACCTTCCAGAACCTCCACGCCATCTCCGACAGCTTCGACATCTGCAAGTTCAACGCCTTCGCGGAGGGCATCGAGGAGTACGTCCTCCAATACAACGGCATGACCGGCCGTGACGTCACTGAGGAGGACCTGATGGAGGCGGGCGAGCGTATCTACGCGCTCGAGCGCTACTACAACAACCTCTGCGGATTCGATGGCGCTGACGACGACCTGCCGAACCGGTTCGTCGAGGGCGACAACGCGATGCCCGGTCAAGGCGGCGTCGAGGGAAGCCTCGTCGAACTCGAGAAGATGAAAGACGAGTATTACGAGGTTCGCGGCTGGGTCGACGGCGTCATTCCGGACGAGAAGCTGGACGAGCTCGACATCGACGTCGGGCCGGGAACGGGCATCTCCACGGGCGATTCGACCGCCCCTGCGGACGACTGACCGATCGGCCCCGCCTCCGGGACGCGCCCGGCGGCATCGTCAAAACAACGTTCTTTTTATAACTCAGAGCTGAGTAACTGGGAGAAACAACGTCGGCGTGTTGCTGCGTGTCACCAGCAAATCAAGCGCAAGCGGCGTGATTTCCTCCACAAACTCTCGAACTATTACGCTCGGGAGTACGATCTCGTGGCCGTTGAAGACCTTGACGTGAAAGGGATGCTGGAATCGCCGCGCAACAGTCGCAACACGGCGTCAGCGGCGTGGGGCACCTTCACCGACCTACTTGAATACAAGTGCAAACGCGAAGGCGCGCACTTCGTGGATGTTGACCCTGACGGCACCACCAAAGGGTGTGCTCGGTGTGGCGTCGAAACTGACAAACCGATCTGGGTGCGTGAACACTCCTGTCCGGCCTGTGGGTTCGAGGCGGACAGAGACGCAAACGCAGCGTGGAACGTTCTTTCTCGCGGACTCTCCAAACTAGGAGTGGGACACTCCGAATTGCCGCCTGTGGAGACTGCGCTCGCTGTGGATACTGCGGTTGTATCTGCAAAGCGCGTCGTGGAAGCAGGAACTTCCTTCCGCAAGGAGCGAAGCCCCTGCCTCAAGGAGCCGCCGAAGGCGGCGAGTGAACTACCCCACCCTACTCGCTCACGGCTGAGGCCGTTCGCTTCTTGAGGGTGGGGCTTCCTGTTTCGACGACGTGACGTGCAGACACCTCTCGAAAGTCATCGGCGTCCGTAGCGGTCACAGTCTCCACAGGCGTTGATTCGGGCCATCCCAGCCCTAATTCCTCAAACCCTCTCTGCAAGACATTCATCGCTGCATTCGCATCTCTGCCCGTCTCAAATCCACACGACGGACACGAGTGTTCCCGAACCCAGATAGGCTTCGCCGTCTCCACGCCACACCGAGCACACTCTTTCGTCGTCCCCGCAGCTTCTACTTGAACGACGTGACAGCCGTACAGGTCGGCTTTGTATTCGAGCAGCGTGATGAACTGTCGCCACGCCGCGTCCTGCTTGTTTCGGGCGTTCCCGTCGCCCTGAAGCATCCCCGTCACGTTCAAGTCCTCAACGAACACGGCATCGTACCCTGTGACGAGCCACGTCGTGATCTTGTGCTGGTAGTCCAGCACCGTCCGCTTGATGTGGCGCTTGACTTTCGCTACCGCTCGGCGTTGCTTCTCGTAGTTGTTCGACCCTTCATCCTTCCGCGAGAGTTTGCGTTGTTCGCGCCGAAGACGCTCGTACTCGACTTCCAGCTCGAGCCAATCTACGGCAATCCCGTCAGAGGTGTGGATGTAGTTCAGGATTCCGAGGTCGATCCCGACGCTGTTGCTCGCGTCCAGCGAGTCCACGTCAGGTTTCTCGGGCAATTCAGCCTCGTCTGTTTCGAGACCGAAGGAGACGAACCACTCGCCGGTTGTCTCCTCTTTGATCGTGACTTCTTTGATGTCAGCTTCGGCGGGGAGCTCGCGGTGATAGCGTATCTTCAGGTCGCCGATCTTGGAGAGTTCTACCGTTGCACGCCGGCCACTCGTGTTTTTGAGTTCGAAACCGGACTGCGAAAACGTCATACTCCGGAACTCTCGGGGTGACTTCCAGTTGAGTTTCCCGACCGTGTTCCCGTTGTCTTTCTGGGCTTTCAGGTTCGAGAGATTCTGGTAGAACCGGGTGACGGTCCGTTGCAGAGCCTTGGAGTTGACTTCCGAGAACACAGGGAACTCGTCTTTCCAGTCGGGGAGTCGGTAGTGGTGTTTGTACGCGGAGCCGATGTTGTCGGCATCCACGTTCTCGTATTCGTACAGTGTGTAGTTGTACGCTTGGCGATGAATGTCGATATGGCGTTTCAGTTCAGCCGCTACCGTTTGTGTCGGAAAGGCGTGGTAGCGGTGAGTGTACTCCATCGCTGTCTCTTGATTAGGGATATGTCTATGTAATTGTTTGTACTGGCGTGCGGCGATTCATCCCCTCCCTACTCGCTCCCGGTGGTCGCTCGTTGAGGAAGGAGCATTCTCGCCTCAATTCTGGTACAACTATCACTTCGAGAGTTGAAGCTACACTAAGTTATGTTGCGCCGGATATCCACAATGGATATTGGGCGAGCTTTCCGGTGGCTACTTCTCCCAGAAATGTAATCCAATGAACACGACAAAGGCGAGTAGTATCAATTCCAATTGCGGATGCGCCCCCATGTCGCGGTATATCCGGACAAGCCGAATCCAGGGCGCGATATCGTCACCAGCGGCCCGGGGAATCGCGTATATCGGGTAGAGGACAAAGCGCACGTCGGCACTCCCGCCGACGGCGGGGCCGTACAGGTCTCCGAGCAGGTGACTCAGATAGCCACTCGTGAACGCAACCGGTGCCACGCGTCGAAGCCGATATTGCCAGGAGGTGTCGGGCCAGCGAGTTTGCAGCGCCGTTGCACCCCACCAGACGACGCCACTCACCAGGACGAATGTGAACACGGAGTGGGCGAGCGACCGCCCGTACGTCAACACGCCGAGATACGCCAGCGGTTTATCCACTAGATCCGGAAACTGGCTCCCGATCGCGAGCGGCACGAGCGCGAGATATCGCGGACGGCGATAGGTGCGAGACAGCACGTGGCCCGAGTACAGGAGGTACGCGAGGGCGGCGTGGCCAAGCGGCAACACAGTTTCGCCGAACGGACGCCACGGATGAAAAACACGCGCTTCGATCGTCTCACGGCGACGGCTGCCTCCGAGGATGTCTCTGCAGCCCTCAAGCTAGTACCCCGAACACACCTGTTCGATCCCGTCCTCGAAGGAAATGGCCGGCTCCCACCCGGTCGCTTCGTGCAGCTTCGAGAAATCCGCACACGTGTCGTGGACGTACACTGACTCCGGAATCGGGTTTTCGACGTACTCCGGATCGATGTCCGTGCCGAGTTCATTATTGAGCATCTCCACAACCGTATTGAACGAGTACGACACACCGGTCCCAACGTTGTAGATACCCTCTAATTCATGCTCGGCTGCCTGGACCGCCCCCGAGACCACATCCGAGACGTGCGTGAAATCCCGTGTCTGTGTGCCGTCGCCGTACAGGACCGGCGCCTCCCCGTTGGCGATGTCGTCGGCGAATTGGGCGATTACGTTCGCGTACTCGCCTTTGTGTTCTTCTGCCCCGCCGTACCCCTGATACACGGAAAAGAACCGCAAGCCAGCCAGCGACAGCCCGTAGTGGTTGCCGAAGTACTCCGCATACCGTTCGCGAGCCAACTTCGACGCTTCATAGCCCGTATTGACCGTCACGGCCATGTCCTCTGGGGAGGGGTTCGTCCGATCACCGTAGATTGACGACGTCGAGGCGTAGACGACGGTGTCACAGCCGTCTTGGCGGGCCTGCTCGACGACGTTGACGAATCCCTCAACGTTCACCCGGGCGCCGTGCCGTGGGTTCTCCTCGTGCATCGCATACGAGGACAGCGCCGCAAGATGAAACACCACGTCAACATCCGTCGGCAGGTCCTCGGCGAGCACCGATTGGTCATGAAATTCGATCGCGTCATCGAGATTGTCGGGCGTCCCCAAATAACAGTCGTCGACGACGAGCACGTCGTTGTCGGCGGCGAGTCGGTTTGCGATATTTGACCCGATGAACCCCGCCCCACCGGTGACGAGTACACGCTTGTTCTCCATACTCGCGATGTCGAGTATCGGACCCAAAAAGATTCGTACCTTCATCGACAGGTCGAGGTCCTCCCGCGGCTAAAGACCTGTCTCTTACCCACAAATCGAGCTGCTGGAATGAGCATAACTAGTCAATAAATCTATCTGAAACTGCGGGTATTCGGTATTTTAGCCCGTTGAGCGGCGGCTTTGTCGATACTGGTTCTGCCCCTTCACCAACCCCCACCGACGAGATCATTGTTCAAATCGATGCTCAACTCGCTCCGTTCGATTCCAGAGTGGGTGCTACAGCGTCTGAACCGCTCGTCCTC